>ENA-USYV01000222-USYV01000222.1-human-gut-metagenome-genome-assembly--contig:-NODE-222-length-66980-cov-14.130801_pt1 | contig 66980 bp, 54 predicted proteins | sample MGYA00250066_ERZ773514 | MGnify/ENA primary metagenome ERZ773514 (study PRJEB29103, sample SAMN06112049) | human gut metagenome | biome: human gut; feature: ankylosing spondylitis patient; material... | reverse complement strand
CTTTCTTCTGGAGCCTTATCGATATTTTCGAATGCAACAGCTTCACCTGTACCAAGTCTCTCATGAAGAGTCTTTGTTATAGCAGCTGTAAGAGTTGTCTTACCGTGATCTACGTGTCCAATTGTACCAATGTTGCAATGTGGTTTTGTTCTTTCAAATTTAGCCTTTGCCATTGTTTAAAATCCTCCTAATTTAAATAGAATAATCGTCTGCAATGCAGACTTCTCATAGCTGAAATCTATTATATTATTTTTTCAAGAATATTTCAACCATATTTTATATAAAAGCATTGTAAACTAATACTTTTATATGAATTAAGTGATATATTTACATATTCTAACCAGCTTAAACCAGATATAGACATAAATACATCATATATTTATTACTGCGAAATACATTATACTATATTTCGCAGTAATTAAATTATCGTTTAATTATACTAAGATAGATTATTTTGCTCTTGAAGCAATAACCTTATCCTGAACTGACTTAGGAGCCTGTTCATACTTATCGAAGAACATAGAGTAGTTACCACGACCCTGTGTCTTAGAACGAAGGTCTGTAGCATATCCGAACATCTCTGAAAGTGGAACGAATGCTTTAATCATCTTACCACCACTGATGTCTTCCATACCTTCAATACGTCCTCTACGAGCGTTGATATCACCAATAACATCACCCATGTATTCTTCTGGCATAGTAACTTCAACCTTCATGATAGGCTCAAGAAGAGCTGGAGCTGCCTTAGCCATAGCATCCTTGAATGCCATAGAACCAGCAATGTGGAATGCCATTTCTGATGAATCGACTTCATGGTAAGATCCATCATAAATATCTGCTCTAAGTCCGAGAACTGGGAATCCAGCTAAGATACCTGAGTTAGCTGCTTCTCTGATACCATCAGCAACTGAAGGAATGTATTCCTTAGGAATAGCACCACCAACTACTGAAGACTCACAGAAGAGAACTGGAGGCTCATTAATTAATACTGTATTCTTTGTCTCAACATCAAACTTATCAACGTTAGCTTCAAGTGGAGTGAAACGTACTTTACAGTGACCATACTGACCACGACCACCTGACTGCTTAGCATACTTGCTATCAACATCAACGGCCTTAGTAAAGCACTCTCTGTAAGCAACCTGAGGTGCACCTACGTTAGCTTCAACCTTGAATTCACGAAGAAGTCTGTCAACGATGATATCAAGGTGAAGTTCACCCATACCAGCGATGATTGTCTGACCTGTTTCCTGATCTGTATGAGCACGGAAAGTAGGATCTTCTTCAGCAAGCTTTGCTAAAGCTTCACCCATCTTACCCTGGTCATTCTTAGTCTTTGGCTCAATAGCAAGCTCGATAACTGGCTCTGGGAATTCCATAGACTCTAAGATAACTGGATGTGCTTCATCACAGATAGTATCACCTGTAACTGTAATCTTAAGACCTACTGCAGCAGCGATATCTCCTGAGTAAACCTTATCGATTTCTTTTCTCTGGTTGGCATGCATCTGAAGGATACGTCCAACTCTTTCTTTCTTATTCTTATTAGCATTAAGTACATAAGAACCTGCGTTTAATGTACCAGAGTAAACTCTGAAGAATGCTAACTTACCAACGAATGGATCTGTCATAATCTTGAATGCAAGAGCTGAGAATGGCTCTTCATCAGATGACTTTCTTACTACTTCGTTACCGTCTTCATCAACACCTGTGATATCAGGGATATCAGTAGGAGCTGGCATGTACTCGATAACTGCATCAAGAAGCTTCTGAACACCCTTGTTCTTATAAGCTGTACCGCAAAGACAAGGAATAGCTGTACCTTCGATAGTACCTTTTCTTAAAGCTGCCTTTAATTCTGGAATTGTAAGTTCTTCATCGTTAAAGAACTTCTCCATAAGGTCTTCATCAAGTTCAGCACACTGCTCAACAAGCTTGTCATGATATTCCTGTGCCTGATCAGCTAAATCAGCAGGAATCTCACCAACCTGGATGTCATCACCCTTATCACCGTTGAAGATATAAGCCTTCATCTCGAATAAGTCGATAATTCCCTGGAAATCATCTTCCTTACCAATAGGAATCTGTACGAGTACTGGATTCTTACCAAGCTTTGTAATAAGCTGGTTGCATGATCCGAAGAAATCAGCGCCCATCTTATCCATCTTGTTCATGAATGCCATACGTGGTACGTTATACTTATCAGCCTGACGCCATACGTTTTCTGACTGTGGTTCAACACCGTTCTGTGCATCGAATACACCAACAGCACCATCAAGTACTCTAAGTGAACGCTCAACTTCTACTGTGAAGTCAACGTGTCCTGGAGTATCGATAATGTTAATACGATATTCTGGCTGTGTCTTATCTGGCTTACCTTCTTTTTCAGGTGTCCAGTGACATGTTGTAGCAGCTGAAGTAATTGTGATACCTCTTTCCTGCTCCTGGGCCATCCAGTCCATAGTAGCAGTACCTTCATGAGTATCACCAATCTTGTGATTAACACCAGTATAATAAAGGATACGCTCTGTTAATGTTGTTTTACCAGCATCAATATGAGCCATAATTCCGATATTTCTGGTTCTCTCCAATGGATATTCTCTTCCAGCCATGGATAAAACCTCCTATAATTATTATTAGAATCTGTAATGAGCAAAAGCCTTGTTTGCCTCTGCCATCTTGTGCATATCTTCTTTTCTCTTAACTGATGCACCTGTGTTATTAGCTGCATCAAGAATCTCGTTAGCGAGTCTTTCTTCCATAGTCTTCTCGCCTCTTGCTCTTGAGAATGCTGTCATCCAACGAAGAGCTAAAGCCTGTCTTCTATCTGGCTTAACTTCGATAGGTACCTGGTATGTTGCACCACCGATACGTCTTGCCTTTACTTCGAGAACTGGCATGATATTGTTCATAGCCTCTTCGAATACTTCTAAAGCAGGTCTTTCAGTCTTTGCTGCGACTCTGTCAAATGCTCCATATACAATCTTCTGAGCTACTCCTCTCTTACCATCAAGCATAATGTTGTTGATAAGCTTAGTAACCACCTTGTTATTGTAAATAGGATCTGCTAATACATCTCTTTTCTGAGTATGTCCTTTACGTGGCACGGTTCTTCCCTCCTTAACAATATTCATTAATTCATCGGTACTCACAAATATATATGACCTTTTTCCACCTGCGACATCCATTAAAGGCTGCCGCCATCGGGATAATCGGCTGTGTACGTGCGCGGTATATCTTAAACCTGCAACCTTCGGATTAATCTAACTCCGGCACTTGTTATAAATCATATTGTGAATAAATGCGGACTGTTTCCGCGTTTTACTGCATGATTTTTAGAAAATCCGCCAACCTGCAGTTTGCCTTTGCGATACTAATTATTTAGCATCCTTAGGTCTCTTGGCACCGTATTTAGAACGTGCCTGTCTTCTCTTAGCGACACCTGCTGTATCAAGTACACCACGAACGATGTGATATCTTGTACCTGGTAAATCCTTAACACGTCCACCTCTGATCAGAACAACGCTGTGTTCCTGAAGATTGTGTCCTTCACCTGGGATATAAGATGTTACTTCGATACCGTTTGAAAGACGAACTCTGGCGATCTTTCTAAGGGCTGAGTTAGGCTTCTTAGGTGTTGCAGTCTTAACAGCTGTACAAACGCCTCTCTTCTGTGGAGCAGCTACGTCTGTTGCTTTCTTCTGAAGTGAGTTGTATCCCTTCTGGAGAGCTGGTGCTGTAGACTTCTTTACTGTTGTTTTTCTTCCCTGTCTTACTAACTGGTTAAATGTAGGCATTCCTTTTTCACCTCCCGGAATTAGAATAATTCATGGTTGCATATTCAGTTCATTTCTGAATAATGTGGCATAGCAGGGCTTTCCTGTTATCACACACTTGTTTAGTATATATTTTATATTTTTATATGTCAAGCACTTTTTAAAATTTTTAGCTCAAAGATATATCTGCTCAAACTTTTTCTGTAAAAACCAGAAATTCCGGTACAGTGCATTACCACTATACCGGAACTTTTTATCCTATGCCTGAAACGGCTTTAGTTTTATTCTGTTACTGTAACTTCTTCTTCCGTCAGTTCCAGTGTTTCGTCATCAGAAATGTCAGATGCAGCTTCCTCTTTTGCTCTTTCGGCTGCTTCTTCTTCAATTTCTTTGCGGACCCTTTCATTAGAATCCAGTTCAACGTTCTGATAACGCTTCATACCTGTACCGGCAGGAATCAGTTTACCAATGATAACGTTTTCCTTCAGACCAATCAGCGGATCGACCTTACCGTTAATAGCGGCATCTGTCAGAACCTTTGTTGTTTCCTGGAAGGAAGCAGCTGACAGGAATGAATTTGTTGCAAGAGAAGCCTTTGTAATACCCAGAATAATTGAAGTACCTGTTGCAGGTGTCTTTCCTTCCTCTTCCAGCTTTTCGTTTACTTCCGTAAATTCAATTGTATCTACCTGAGAACCTGTCAGGAATTCTGAATCTCCAGGCGATTCAATAACAATCTTCTTTAACATCTGGCGTACAATCAATTCGATATGCTTATCGTTGATTTCTACACCCTGGATACGGTAAACCTTCTGAACTTCACGCAGTACGTAATCCTGTACGGCACGTACGCCGAGGATTCTTACGATATCATGAGGATTTTCAGAACCTTCTGTGATTTCTTCACCCTTTACAACAATCTGACCTTCCTGAACCTTGACTCTTGTATCTCTAGATACAGGATAAGCCTTTGAGTTACCATCATCGTCTGTAATAACAATATCTGTCTTCTTTTCTGTCTTTGCAAAGCTTACGACACCGCCAAACTCTGCCAGTACAGCAAGTGCCTTTGGCTTTCTTGCTTCAAAAAGTTCTTCGACACGAGGAAGACCCTGTGTAATATTATCACCGGCAACACCACCTGTATGGAAAGTACGCATAGTAAGCTGTGTACCCGGTTCACCGATAGACTGGGCAGCGATAATACCAACAGCTTCACCAACCTGTACGGTCTGACCTGTAGCCATGTTAGAACCGTAGCACTTTGCACATACACCGATGTGTGAACGGCAGGTAAGAATTGTTCTGATTTTAACCTTTTCAACACCGGTTGCAACAATCTGTGCAGCTCTCTTCGGCGTTACAAGGTGATTTGCAGCCACAATTACTTCGCCTGTTGCCGGATCAATGATGTCTTCTGCAAGATATCTGCCTGTAATACGTTCTTCTAATGATTCAAGGATATCTGCCTTTGCATCACTGCTTGCAGTTGCCTTATCATTTACGAACTCAGATACATACATACCCGGAATTGCCTTACCGGCACTGCAGTCTGTTTCTCTGATAATCAAATCCTGTGATACGTCTACCAGACGTCTTGTAAGGTATCCTGAATCGGCTGTACGTAACGCTGTATCGGACAGACCCTTACGCGCACCATGCGCTGAAATGAAGTATTCCAGTACGTCAAGACCTTCACGGAAGTTGGACTTGATTGGAAGTTCGATTGTATTACCGGATGTATCTGCCATCAAACCACGCATACCTGCAAGCTGCTTAATCTGCTGGTTAGAACCACGGGCACCTGAATCGGCCATCATGAAGATGTTGTTGTATTTATCAAGACCTTCAATCAGGGCATCCTTTAATGCCTCATCCGTTTCCTGCCATACGCGGATAACATTCTTATGTCTTTCTTCATCTGTTGAACGACCTCTGTTGTAGTTTACAGTAATCTGTTCAACCTTCTTTTCTGCATCGGAAATCAGTTTCTTCTTAATCGGCGGCACAGTCATTTCTGAAATAGAAACGGTCATGGCTGCTCTTGTAGAATACTTATAACCCATTGCCTTAATATCATCAAGTACTTCGGCTGTTGTCGTTGTACCGTGGGTATTAATAACGTGCTGTAAAATATCCTTTAACTGCTTCTTTCCTACATGGAAATCAACCTCCAGAAGCATCTGGTTTTCTTCCTTGCTTCTGTCTACATATCCTAAATCCTGTGGAAGAATTTCATTGAAAATAAATCTTCCCAGTGTAGATTCTACATTACCTGAAACGGTATTGCCTTCTGCATCGGTCTTTGTCATATGAACTAAAATCTTAGAGTGTAATGTAATAACTCCGTTTTCATATGCAAGAAGTGCTTCGTTTACATTCTTAAAGAACTTACCTTCACCCTTTGCCCCCGGTCTTTCCTGTGTCAGATAGTAAATACCAAGAACCATATCCTGTGAAGGAACGGCCACAGGACCACCATCAGACGGCTTTAACAGGTTGTTTGGTGAAAGCAGCATGAAGCGGCATTCTGCCTGTGCTTCTACTGAAAGCGGCAGATGGACGGCCATCTGGTCACCATCGAAATCGGCGTTGAACGCTGTACAAACAAGCGGATGCAGCTTAATTGCCTTACCTTCTACAAGGATTGGCTCGAATGCCTGAATACCAAGTCTATGCAGTGTAGGAGCACGGTTTAACATAACCGGATGCTCTTTGATAACATCTTCCAGCACATCCCATACGCTGTTTTCAAGATGTTCTACGCTCTTTTTCGCTTTCTTAATATTGTCAGCCAGTCCACGTCTTACCAGTTCTCTCATAACAAACGGCTTAAACAGCTCAATTGCCATTTCCTTTGGAAGACCACACTGATAAATCTTTAATTCAGGACCTACAACGATAACAGAACGGCCTGAATAGTCAACTCGCTTACCAAGGAGGTTCTGACGGAAACGTCCCTGCTTACCCTTTAACAGGTCTGAAAGTGACTTTAACGCTCTGTTACCAGGACCTGTTACCGGACGTCCGTTTCTACGTCCGTTATCAATCAGGGCATCAACAGCTTCCTGAAGCATTCTCTTTTCATTACGGATAATGATTTCCGGAGCGCCCAGCTCAATCAGACGTGCAAGTCTGTTGTTTCTGTTGATGATTCTTCTATATAAGTCATTTAAATCGGATGTTGCAAAACGTCCACCGTCTAACTGTACCATTGGTCTTAAATCCGGTGGGATTACCGGAATTTCAGTTAAGATCATCCATTCCGGTCTTGTTCCGGCTGTTAAAAACGCTTCCATGACTTCAATTCTCTTAATGAGTCTTGCTGCCTTCTGGGAAGTTGTATTTTCAAGTTCTTCCTTTAACTTTGCAACTTCTGATTCCAAATCTACATTTTTAAGCAGTTCATAAATGGCTTCCGCACCCATGCCGACACGGAATGTATTGCCGTACTGATCGTAGAGTTCGCGGTATTCCTGTTCTGTTAAAATCTTCTTGAACGGAATTTCTGTCGTACCCGGATCAATTACAATATAAGCTGCAAAATATAATACTTTTTCAAGGTTCTTCGGTCCGATGTCCAGAATCAGATCCATACGGCTAGGAATTCCCTTAAAATACCAGATATGGGAAACAGGAGCCGCTAAATGGATATGTCCCATACGATCTCTACGGACACTGGCCTTTGTTACTTCGACACCACACTTATCGCAGATAATACCCTTATCTTTGATTTTCTTATATTTACCGCAGTGACACTCCCAGTCCTTACTCGGTCCAAAGATTCTTTCACAATATAAACCATCTTTTTCCGGTTTTAAAGTTCTGTAGTTAATTGTCTCCGGCTTTGTAACCTCACCGTGAGACCACTCTAAAATATCCTCCGGAGAAGCCAGTTTAATCTGAATCTTATCAAACTTCATAGACTGACTGGTCAAATCTCTTTTTGATTCTTCTGCCATGATCGTGCTCCCTTCTATTAATCCATCATATCTGAATTGCCATCGCCATAATCATCTGCATCATCAAATGCATCATCGCCGGCATACTCTACATCCTCTGCATCTTCAAAGCCGTCTTCACCGACTGTCTGAATGGTTGAACCATTCTTGGCATATTCTGCTTCCTCTTCTCTGCTGTCACGTCTGTATCTGCCATCATCAAGAACTTTCTTGAAGTCAGTTACTTCGTATTCAGAGCTTTCAAGCAGTTTCACTTCATTGTTATCCTTATCAAGCACTCTTACGTCTAATGCCAGGGACTGGAGTTCCTTTAAAAGTACCTTGAAGGATTCCGGAATACCCGGTTCAGGGATATTTTCACCCTTGATGATTGCTTCGTAAGTACGAACTCGTCCTACAACATCATCGGACTTCACAGTCAGGATTTCCTGTAATGTATATGATGCACCGTAAGCTTCCAGTGCCCAAACTTCCATTTCACCGAAACGCTGTCCACCGAACTGTGCTTTACCACCGAGCGGCTGCTGTGTTACAAGTGAGTAAGGACCTGTTGAACGTGCATGAATCTTATCATCAACCAGATGATGGAGCTTTAAGTAGTGCATGAAACCGATTGTTACAGGACTGTCAAAATATTCACCTGTACGTCCGTCACGCAGTCTTACCTTACCGTCACGTCCGATCGGAACACCCTTCCATTCTTCTCTGTGTGCTCTGTTGTCACTCAGATACTGGAATACGTCAGGATTCAGCAGTTCTTTATATTTATCTGTAAATGTTACCATATCTTCCGGATAATCTTCGCCATTTTCCTGTGCAGCTGCCTTTTCACGCTGTAATTCTTCATCGTCAAAAGGTGTATTTGCATAGTCATTTGCCATATCCAGTGTATCCATAATATCATTTTCGTCTGCACCGTCGAATACCGGTGTAGAAATGTTAAAGCCAAGCACCTTTGCTGCAAGACTTAAATGGATTTCAAGCACCTGTCCGATATTCATTCGTGAAGGCACACCCAGAGGGTTTAAGACGATATCAAGCGGACGTCCGTTTGGAAGGAATGGCATATCTTCCACAGGGAGAACTCTGGAAACGACACCCTTGTTACCATGACGGCCGGCCATCTTATCACCTACAGAAATCTTTCTCTTCTGTGCAATATAGATGCGGACAGACTTGCTGACACCCGGTGCCAGTTCATCGCTGTTTTCTCTTGTAAATGTCTTCACTGCCACAACGATACCATATTCACCATGAGGTACCTTTAATGAAGTATCTCTTACTTCTCTTGCCTTTTCACCAAAGATTGCGCGAAGCAGTCTTTCTTCGGCTGTCAGTTCTGTTTCACCCTTTGGTGTTACTTTACCAACCAGAATATCTCCGGCACGTACTTCTGCACCGATGCGGATCACACCGTTTTCATCCAGATCCTTGATAGAATCACTGCTTGCGGAAGGAATATCTCTTGTGATTTCTTCCGGTCCTAACTTTGTATCACGGGCTTCGATTTCATATTCTTCAATATGGATAGAAGTGTATACATCATCACGCACCAGACGTTCACTTAATAATACAGCATCTTCGTAGTTGTAACCTTCCCATGTCATGAAACCGATTAACGGGTTCTTACCTAATGCAATTTCACCATTCTGTGTAGAAGGACCATCTGCGATAACATCGCCTTCCTTCACCTTGTCACCTTTAAATACGATTGGACGCTGGTTATAGCAGTTGCTCTGGTTACTTCTTGAGAACTTTGTCAGCTTATACTCATGTACCTTGCCGTCATCTTCTCTTACAATAATTTTATCAGATTCAGACAAAAGGACTTCACCGTCTGCTTCTGCTACAACGCAGACACCTGAGTCTCTTGCTGTCTTATTTTCAATACCTGTACCAATAACCGGTGCTTCTGTCATCAGAAGCGGTACGGCCTGACGCTGCATGTTGGAACCCATCAGTGCTCGTGTACAGTCATCGTTCTGAAGGAACGGAATCATGGATGTCGCAACAGAGAATACCATCTTTGGCGATACGTCCATTAATTCAATCTGTGTCTTGTCAAATTCAGAAGTTTCTTCTCTGTAACGGCCGGATACAGTATTCTTAACGAAATGTCCTTCTTCGTCAATTTCCGCATTCGCCTGTGCTACATGATAATCATCTTCTTCATCAGCCGTAAAGTACTGTACTTCATCGGTAACACGCGGATTCTTTGGATCGGTTCTGTCTACCAGACGGTACGGTGCCTCTACAAAACCATATTCGTTAATTCTTGCATAAGATGCAAGTGAGTTAATCAGACCGATGTTCGGACCTTCAGGTGTTTCAATAGGACACATTCTTCCGTAATGTGTATAGTGAACATCTCGAACCTCGAAACCGGCACGATCTCTTGACAGACCACCCGGTCCTAATGCAGAAAGACGTCTTTTATGCGTAATTTCTGACAACGGGTTATTCTGATCCATGAACTGTGACAGCTGGGAACTTCCGAAGAATTCCTTAATCGCTGCCGTAACCGGTTTAATGTTAATCAGGGACTGCGGAGAAATACCGCTTAAGTCCTGTGTGGACATTCTTTCCCTGACAACTCTTTCCATTCTGGAAATACCGATTCTGAACTGGTTCTGTAACAGTTCGCCGACCGCTCTGATACGTCTGTTACCAAGGTGATCAATATCATCCTTTGTACCAACGCCGTATTCAAGGTGCATATTATAATTAATAGAAGCAATAATATCTTCTACAGTAATGTGCTTTGGAATCAGATCGGCAATGTTCTTGCAGATTGCTTCTTTGATTTCTTCAGGTGATTCATTTTCAGCTAAAATCTGGCTGAGTACAGGGAAGAATACAGCTTCTGTAACACCGAGTTTTCTTGCTTCTTCCTTTGAAATATCAACCCATTTTGTAATATCAACTGCCATGTTAGACAGCACTTTTACTCTCTTTGTTGTAATTGTACCGTCACTGTTTCTTAAATCTACATTTAAGAAGACTGCCGGAACCGCTGCATCCTGAATTGTCTGTGCTGTTTCTCTGTCAAGCTTATCGCCTGCCTGTGCAATGACATTGCCCTGTGTATCCACAACATCATCTGCAAGGATATGTCCTGAAAGTCTGCTCTTGAAAGAAAGCTTCTTATTAAACTTATATCTTCCCACCTTTGCAAGGTCATATCTTCTCGGATCAAAGAACATACCTGAAATCAGCGCTTCCGCACTATCTACAGATAACGGTTCACCCGGTCTTAACTTCTTATAAAGCTCTAAAATACCTTCCTGATAGTTTGTAGAAGTATCCTTCTCCATCGTAGCAAGAAGCTTTGGTTCTTCGCCGAAAATATCAATAATTTCAGCATTTGTTCCGAAACCGAGTGCACGAATCAGCACGGTTACAGGAACCTTTTTATTTCTATCTACTTTAACATAGAACACATCGTTGGCATCTGTTTCATACTCTAACCATGCACCACGATTTGGGATAACCTGTGAGCTGTAAAGGAAAATCTTACCGTACTTATCCTTCTGGATATCGTAATAGATACCTGGTGAACGTACCAGCTGGCTGACGATAACTCGTTCTGCTCCGTTGATAACGAATGTTCCCGTCTTTGTCATAAGTGGAAGGTCGCCCATGAAAATTTCATGTTCGCTGATATCTTCACTTTCCTTATTGTGGAGTCTTACTCTTACCTTCAGAGGTGCTGCATATGTAGCATCTCTTTCCTTACATTCTTCAATAGAATACTTGACATCATCTTCGCATAAAGCAAAGTCAACAAATTCCAGACTCAATCTGCCATTGTAGTCTGCTATTGGAGAGATATCATCAAAAACTTCTTTTAACCCTTCATCCAGGAACCACTGATAAGAGTCCTTCTGAACTTCAATAAGGTTCGGCATTTCAAGAACTTCTTTCTGTCTTGAATAGCTCATTCTCATGCTCTTGCCTGCCTTGACCGGACGCATTCTGTTTTTCTCCATTGACGTTTCACCCCTTGTGTTTATTTTTATATAAAATCTGATATTTTTAATATGCAATGCAATAAAAAAGCATAAGCATACACAATAGTGCATTGTCCATAATAGCATACAGTCACTTGTCTGTCAAGCACTATACATGATAATTTTTACCAATTTTTCCTTTTTATTACATTTGCGCGCATAATTATGAATATTATAACATTTTCAGAATTGAAAGTAAATTCATTTCCACGAATTACACCGCTGCCGTACAGTATTTCTATAACGTAAAAAACCGGACTCCCGCAGGAATCCGGTTCTTAATTTTATATTGATACTGTTGTGGGTAAAATTACTTAAGAGTAACCTTAGCGCCTTCAGCTTCAAGCTTCTTCTGAATTTCTTCAGCTTCTTCCTTAGAAGCGCCTTCCTTAACAACCTTAGGTGCGCCATCAACAACTTCCTTAGCTTCCTTTAAGCCAAGACCTGTGATTTCACGAACAACCTTGATAACCTTAACCTTGTTAGCGCCAGCTTCTGTAAGTTCTACGTCGAATTCTGTCTTTTCTTCACCTGCTGCTGCGCCAGCACCTGCTGCTGCAACAACAACGCCTGCTGCTGCAGATACGCCGAATTCTTCTTCGCAAGCCTTAACTAAATCGTTTAATTCTAATACTGATAATCCCTTAATAACTTCAATGATTTCCTGTGTAGTCATTTATTTACTCTCCTTTTATATTATTGGGCTGCTGCCCGGACCGTCCATACGGTATCCGTACAGACTCTGTTCAACATTTCCATGGATACGTTTTGTATCCGGACACGGAAATTAAGCAACTTCTTCGTTCTTTTCAGCGATCTGCTTAATAACACGTGCAAAGTTTGTAATAGGTGACTGGATGCTTCCAAGGAACTTGCTGAGAAGTTCGTCTCTTGACGGAATAGAAGCAATTGTCTGAATGCCAGCTGCATCGTAGTATGTTCCTTCAACAACACCGCACTTTAATTCAAGAGCTTCAGCTGTCTTAGCGAAGTTGCTAAGGATTCTAGCCGGAGCTGTTGCATCTGTAGTGCAGATAGCAATTGCTGTAGGTCCTTCAAGCATATCTGTCATTGGCTCGAATTCTGTACCTGCGATAGCTCTCTTTACTAAAGTATTCTTATATACCTTGTAAACGACACCGGCTTCTCTTAACTGCTTACGAAGCTGTGTATCCTGCTCTACAGTTAAGCCACGGTAGTCAACTAAAACAACGCCCTGTGCGCCATTTAAGTGTCCTGAAATTTCGTCTACGATAGGTGCTTTAAGTTCTACCTTTGCCATGAATTTGTTACCTCCTGTTAGATTTGTATCCCACCAGAGGGATAAATTCTGCCCAATTCATAAAAAAGTCCTCCAAAGCACAAGACTTCAGAGGACGTAGATTCATGTCTTAATATACCGCAGACTGTCTGTCTGCCGCATTTCATAATCCTCGGTAGGCGAATAACCTTTAACCCCGGATGGGGACCTGCTGTCTTAGGCAAAATATTGCATTGTGTGATGTATCACACAAACAAATGATAGTATACTATCTTCATATATAGGTTGTCAACCGTTTTTTACAAATTAGCCAACATATTTTGCTGTGCTGACCTTAACACCAGGACCCATTGTAGAAGTAAGTACAACACTTCTTAAATACTGACCCTTTAATGTTGAAGGCTTTGCCTTAACGATTGCATCCATAATAGCCTGGAAGTTGTCCGCTAACTGGTCTTCAGTGAATGAAGCCTTACCAATTGGCACGTGAATGATATTTGTCTTATCAAGTCTGTATTCAATCTTACCAGCCTTGATATCATTAACAGCTTTTGTTACATCCATTGTAACTGTACCAGCCTTCGGGTTTGGCATTAAGCCCTTAGGACCAAGTACACGTCCCAGACGACCAACAACGCCCATCATGTCAGGTGTTGCAACAACAACATCAAAATCGAACCAGTTATCATTCTGAATCTTAGGAATCAGTTCCTCACCGCCTACGAAATCAGCGCCTGCTGCTTCAGCTTCTTCAGCCTTAGCACCCTTAGCGAAAACTAAAACCTTAACAGTCTTACCTGTTCCGTGTGGAAGAACAACTGCGCCTCTGATCTGCTGATCAGCATGACGTCCATCACAACCTGTTCTGATATGAGCTTCAATTGTTTCGTCAAATTTTGCTACTGCAGACTTCTTTACAAGAGCAACTGCATCTGTAGCTTCATATAATGTTGCGCGGTCGATTAACTTAGCCGCTTCAACGTATTTCTTTCCTCTTTTCATTATCAAAAAACCTCCTAGTGGTAATATCGGAAGGGACTTGCTTTCCTCCCACATATATCAAATTAATATGAATCAATTAATCTTCTACAACGATTCCCATACTCTTTGCTGTTCCTTCTATCATAGACATAGCAGTCTCGATAGATGCAGCATTTAAGTCTGGCATCTTTAATTCAGCAATCTTCTTGATTTCTTCCTTAGAAATCTTTGCAACCTTTGTCTTGTTTGGTGTACCAGAACCTGACTTAATGTTGCAAGCCTTCTTTAAAAGAACTGCTGCCGGCGGAGTCTTTGTAATAAAGCTGAAACTTCTATCAGCATATACTGTGATAACAACCGGGATAATTAAATCTCCCTGATCTGCTGTCTTTGCATTGAACTGCTTTGTAAACTCTACAATGTTTACACCATGCTGACCAAGAGCTGGACCAACTGGTGGAGCCGGTGTAGCTTTGCCGGCAGGAATCTGTAATTTGATATAACCTGTTACTTTCTTTGCCATTTTAGGCACCTCCTAAATATTATGTGGTAATTGGCGAAAGATACGGCTGATTTAAATCTGCCGCTTCAATCTCCCACGCTTATGCCTCACTGCCTATATGCCCATAAGCAGCTGCTTAAGCTTTCTGTTACATAAGTTTTACGTCTGTAAAACCAATCTCAACCGGTGTTTCACGGCCGAACATTTCTACATTAATGGTCAGGCACTGCTTGCCGTCATTAATTGCTGTAATTTCCCCAACTGTATTCTCCCATGCTCCTGAAAGAATCATTACCTGGTCACCAACTTTACCAGCAAACTGGACAACCGGCTTTGGAGCCTCAGTTCCCGGAAGGGTAATTCCAAGTGATTTAATTTCAGCCGGAGTGAGCGGTACCGGTTTGGATCCCGGACCTACAAATCCTGTAACGCCTCGGGTGTTGCGGACAACATACCAGCTGTCATCGTTCATCACCATGTTAATGAGTACGTATCCAGGGAACATCTTCTTCTGGGCAGACTTTGTTGCACCGTTCTTTACTTCAACAACCGTTTCAAGCGGAACGATGACTTCGAGAACCTGGTCCTGAAGATTTCTGTTTTCAACTGTTTTTTCGATGTTTGCCTTTACCTTATTCTCATAACCGGAATAAGTGTGGACAACATACCATTTTGCTTCGTCCATCTAATCACCTTTTCCTTACTTCACCAAGAATTCGATACCAAAGCGGGCAATCAAGTCCACTACTGAAATGATTACACCGACTACAACGGATACAATCACAACCGCAGCAGTTTCCTTTGTAAGTGACTTCTGGTCAGGCCAGACAATTTTCTTGAACTCAGCCTTTAAACCTTTGAACCAGCTTTTTTTCTGTTTTTTTGTTTTAACAGTTTCACCCATAGCTTTTACCTCACTGCTCCAAATTACTTGGTTTCCTTGTGTAATGTGTGTGATTTACAGAACTTACAGTACTTCTTTGTTTCCATTCTGTCCGGATGAGTTTTCTTATCCTTCGTAGTGTTGTAATTACGCTGTTTACACTCTGTACATGCCAATGTTATCTTAACGCGCACAACTTCCACCTCCAATTTTCGTTAAATTTTTGTAGGTGTATGAGATTCTACACCAATTGGTTCTTTTTTAGGCATAAAAAAAAGACCGCTTCCATAGCCGTTCTAGTTTATCATAGTAAACAGGCACTCGTCAATATCTTTTTTGACAAATTTTTTAATCCAAATCTTTAAATTTTCCTTAAAGAAACTGCGTGACATTCCGAATATATTAGTATATAATATTATCCAATCATTTTAGATAATTGCTTTTTTACAAATGCCCCACATGGAAAACGGATTTTCTAACGGGACATTCAGCTTTTTTACGTAAAGCTGTCTATTATAGTTTTTGTAACTTCACAGCTTACCACTAATAACCACAATACACGAGATATAGATTATTGCAGACAAGGAGGTTCGTGACGATGATCAATTCGGTTTATAACTACTATGCCGCCCAGTACGGTCACAGAGAGTATTCTAAATATGATACCCATTCAAAGGCCCAGCTCAAAAGCACCTTTGGCAGATTACAAAAAATCAACAGTCAGACTCCTTCTTATAAGATTGATTTTTCTGACGCGGCATTAAAATATGCTATTGATTTAAAAGAAAATGCACGGGAATTAAGCCAGATTGCAGATGAGCTTTCCGATGAATCCACAGATTCCATTACATACAAACGTTCTGCAACATCCAGTTCGCCGCAGGTCATCGATGCCGAATATATCGGAGATTCTTGTGTGCAGGATTATGAACCGCTTGAAGTTACCGTTTCACAGCTTGCCTGTCCACAGACAAACACCGGCAACTTCTTACAGCCAAATTCTAAGCCGTTTGCAGCAGGTGAGTACTCATTTGATCTGCAGGTGCAGGATTTGACATATCAGTTTGAGTTCGGCGTAAACGCTACTGACACCGTAACCGATACCCAGCAAAAGATTGCACGTCTGATTAACCAGGCTGATATCGGGTTAAACGCACAGCTTTTAACGGATGGTCTTGGCAACTCTGCTATTTCCATCACATCCGATGCAACAGGCATCAAGGGAATTTCTCCGACGATTTTCCATATCCAGTCCCAGAATTCCTCAGATGCTTCCGATTCCAATACCGAACTGGTATCTACACTGGGTCTGGACCGCGTGACACAGTATCCGGCAAATGCTGTATATTCTGTAAACGGAACAACTGCCACCTCTGTTTCAAATGAGGTGACAATTGATAATAATTATGTACTGACCTTTTTTGATACAACCGGCAAAGCGCCTGTCACCATCAGCATGAATACCGACACCGATGCAATTGCCGACAGTATCGGCGAATTAATCGGCGGCTATAACAACTTGATTTCGGTAACAGCCAATGATGCCAACGAACATTTTGAAGGAAATGAAAAGTTAAAAAAGGACTTTGCAGGCATTGCAAAATCTTACAACCACCTTTTAAATGAAAACGGGTTAAGCGTTACCGATAATGGTACGATTGCCGTTGACCGTGATGCCATTATTTCTGCCGCAGATAACGGCACATTAGGCGACATTTTTTCAGGTCTGAATGCCTTTAAACAGGCTGTTCAGAAAAAAGCGGAAGACATTTCACTCAATCCTATGGATTATGTCAACAATAAGATTATCGCCTATAAAAACCCGCTCCGCCCGACAAATGACCCCTATAATTTATCCGCCTATACCGGCATGATTTTTGACGGTTATCTGTAACCCCGTTACTATCAATTAATGCAGAGGCATAAAGAATAAATTTATTATCATTGTACGGCTTCAATCCGGTATGATTGATATGCCAAAAGGGACAGAAAAGTAAGCTTGTGTCATGTGACCTGCTGATTTTTTCTGTCCCTTTTTATCATTAATATTGTCCCGTTTCTAACATTTCCTGAATTGCTTCACCGTCCACCTGACCATTTTCAAGCTTTGGCAGATTCTGCTTTAATACAATGACTTTCTGGATTTCCCAGCGATATCCTTTCTTTTCATTGTATTTGTCAATCTTTTTCTTCATACGGTCTGCTGTCATCTCTTTATCAATCGGTACGATTACAATGGTGAGCCTGTCCCCGTCCATTGTCAGATAGCTTTCCGCAACACCGTGAATTGCCGTAATTTCCTCATTAATTACCCGGCGGCAGATTTTTTCACCGGTTGGCAGCTGCAATACGCCCGGATTTCTCTTTGTAATTACCAGTCTGCCATGGCAGTTCATCCTGCCGTAATCACCGGTATGGAACATACCATCTTTTAAAACTTCTTTTGTCGTCTGTTCATCTTTGTCGTACTCTTTCATTACACAGTGCCCGCCGACTAAAATTTCTCCGTCTGCACCTAACTGTACTGCCTCATCATCATATAATTCATATGAGCCGTCCATTTCACGGTTCACCGCAATGCCACCGCTGCACTCTGCCATGCCATATATTGTATACACGTTGTAATTCCGGTCTTTTAAATTTTCAAATAACTTATAGCTGCTCGGTGCGCCGCCGATTACAATGGTACGCAGTTCCGGATTAAATGCCTTGATTCTCTTTAAATATTCAATCATCGACGGTGTACCCGGCAGAATCGTTGTCTTGTAATAATAGGTTTCAGCATCAATATGACGCAGTCCACGTCCGACACATACACACGCGCCGTTTGCCAACGGCCACAACAGACTGTAAACCAGTCCGAAAATATGAAACAGCATAGTCTGTGCCAGCACTCTGTCATGCTCGCTGCAATAGCAGTGATGATTCATTGCATTCACCGTATACATCAGATTCTGTGTGGTCAGCACAACCGCTTTATCAGATTCTTTATCTGTTGCCGTAAATACCAATACGTTTCCTTCCGGTGTCTGCGGATTATATTCTCCCTCAACATCATCTTTTTCTGCCCCCGGTATCATGATGGCATGACTGTCTGCAAGGATGTACTGATTGGTAGAAGATAAAATGTAATCCACCCCTACTTTTTCCAGCAGGCTTTCCCGTTCCTTATGCGGCAGAAAGGAGTCCACCAGCACAACATCTTTTCCCGCCAGAATAATACCAAATAAATTGACAATCCACCGGTATGATGACGGTCCGCAAAGTGCAACCCGCTTTCCCTCAAAATGCTGCAAATGAATTGCCTTATTGGTCACATCCCGAAACAGCTTTTCATAGCTTCCTGCAAATGTATCATATAAAACGGCTGTTTTCCCGGCATATTTTTCTGCGCTTTCTTTTAACAGCCCGTAAATCGAATTCGTATCCTGCATAATCCGTCCTCCGACAATGTATTTTTATCACATACCTTTATGTGATGTTGGGGGCATAAACCCAAAACTATGAGCAAGCTCATGTGGATTTAGACTTTTTGACCCTGATATCATTTGTGTTTTATTATAACACTTATTAAAGGTTCTTGTAAATTATTCTGTCAAAAGCTTTACAAATCGTTCCGCTACTTTATTCCATGTAAATTCTTTCTGATACATTTCATACGCTTTATCCACAAGGTCTTTACGCCTGCCGCGGTTTATCAACAATTCTTCTGCCATATCACATGCCTGTTGTGGATTTGCCGGTGAATACAAAACAACCGGGCAGTCCGTATCAAGGATATGCTGTCCTGTTCCGAAGACTTTTTTTCTATAAGGGCTTTCATCAGTCAGAACCGCTGTATGGTTTGCCATGCCCGCAAACACACGGTCATGGATTCCCATTTTAAAAAACGGGGACGAATCTGCCATCACGGCGCTTCCCGCAATTTTGTCAAATGAACGGTCAAATGCAACAGGCCGCTCCAATTGCACATTTTGCGCACCGGCATATGCGTACTGCTCCCACCAGTCGCCTACAATTCTTACCGGGATTTTTGCCTTTATGAGTGCCGTTACCAGCTGTTCCCGGTAAGCATTGCGCAGATACATTTCCACCGGATAATACCTGTTCATCAACAGTGCAAATTCTTCTTTTGAAATCTGTCTGCCTTCTTCCTCTAAAACGGCTCTCAATGCGCGTTCCACCGATAAATCCGGCTCTGCCTGAATCCGCTCAATCATTTGCAGCATTTCTTTCTGCGCCTGCGTATCCTGACTGCGAATCTGCTCCAGATAGACTTCCGGTCTGCGGTATGTTCCCATAAATAATACATTTTCCTGCTTCTGCTCAAAAGTTTTTCCGATAACCGCTTCATTGGCACCAAGCGAAAGCATATGCGTACCCTGAATATGCGGATAATGCTTCCGTACATAAGCGGCGTGTTCTTCATCGACTAACAGGACATGATATCGCTGTAACGGACATTGCAACGTTGCATGATGGTACAGCGGATTGTCTAAAATGTAGTTAAAAAACGGTGCCTGAATGGTGTCCAGATAATAGGTGGCATCATCACACATCAGCCGCGGCAGCTTGGAATTAAAGTCAATGACTGCCGCATATTCTTTTCCGATATAGCGCTCCAGCACGGCTGCTGCCTGCGGCGAAATCTCTCCCGCCGTATCTTTTGCCGGCACTGCCTGCTCATGCATTTCTCCAGCGATGCCGTCTTCCGGGATTTCGCACATTTCGCAAATATATCCCGCTTTTTCAAGTGCATCTGCCAGCTGCGCCGCAAAAAATCCGGCGCTGTGGTAGCATAACTGTCGGGTTGTAAAGATTAGAATTTTGTTGGTCATGGGGGCTCCTTTTTAGTGGGAAAATTTCTTTACCATGCACTCTTTTTTATAAAAACATATGCCATACTTTGTAATGCTGGTATAGCCTTCATTTTCCCAATATGCGGCATAATTTTGCTGTTCTATCTGCTCTAATGCCGCATCACACCCGACTTCCAGTTCCTGAAACCGCTTTGCAACCTTTAATTCCAGTATGATAACCGGCCCTCTCGCCGACGGATACGCAAGCACTATATCCGGGCGTCCATTCCCGCTGTCCCTGTTAGAAATCGTTGCATACCGGTTACAGCCTTTCAGTAAGCCGCACAAAAATCCATGATAATAACTCTCGGCATAATCATAATAGCTAATTGTTTCTGCCAGCTGATTGTTTACCTGTTCTTCAAATACAGTGCAGTTTCCATTTAGCACTGCATTATATAAAACATTCAAATCTGTATTTTTAAGTTTATTTTCAAACCACTCTTTAATATTATTTCTATATATAAATCGCACTTCTTCATTCGGTATTGTCATTGTCAGATAACTCGTATCAACCTCGAAGCGCTCATCAGTTTTTTTCAAATATCCTGTAAAAAATAAGAAATTCCACAGGTTATCCTGTGTTTTATGGATATCCTCATACGTAATATCCTCATGTACCGGTTTTTCTATCGTCCCGCCTGCTATGAGTTCTTCAATTTCTTTTTTTACGTGCAAATCCGCATGATCTATTAATTCACGTACAATACTGTTCGACGAAGTATTTGACCAATACGGCTGCGGAAATGAACGGCTGCCTGAAATACCATTTTTCACATAATTAATAACACTCCATGGATTATATACTTCGGTATTGCCAAACAAATATCCATCATACCACTGCTTTACTTCCTGTAATTTTTCTTCCAATCCATAAGTTCTTAACATTTCTTTCACTTCGGATTCAGTAAAGCCATAATACTCTGAATAATTCTCATTCAGCACAGAAATTACCTCAAGATTATTCAATCCTGTAAAAATGCTCTCCCGGCTGATTCTAAGGCACCCTGTAATTACCGCAAACTCCAGACTGTCATTCGTTTTTAATGCTGATTCAAATAAGGAACGGACAAAATCAATCATTTGATTATAAAATCCCCTGAAATATGCATTTTCAAGCGGCACATCATACTCATCAATTAATATCACTACATTCCTGCCATGGTATTTTTTCAAACATTCCGCTAAAAACTTCAATGACGTTGCATACTGTGCCTTTTCGCCTTTTCTCTCCATGATGCTGGTATAAATTGCTTTATCTGCATCAGACAGTGCCTCTCCAAGCAATACGTAACGATGTCTGTCATATTCATAAGCAATATCCTGAATCATGCACTGATATGCCATATCAAAATCCGGCTGTTTTGCTGATTTTAACGAAAGTGATATCACCGGATATTTCCCCTGCTGATTCATATAGCATTCACCAGCTTCTGCAATCTTCATTCCCTCAAAATAATGGCTATTATCAATTACATTTCCTTTGCTGTCCATTTCCAGCTCAAAAAATGTTTTTAACATACTCAATGCCAGTGTCTTGCCAAAACGGCGCGGCCGGGTGAAGCAGCTCACTAATGTACCATTATCCAATAAATCCTTTATTAACAGAGTTTTATCAACATAATAATAAGGTCTATCTACAATTTCTTTATAAGATTCTATCCCTATCGAAATGGCTTTTTGATTCATCGGTTCACTCTCCTGATATTGCAATACTATTGTAACTTGCGCATATTATAGCATATCTCAATTTGATTTTCTACTACTGCTCCTCCGACACCATCGCCGGTTTACGCTGCTGTACAAACCGGCAGATGAGCGGGGATGGACTGCCGTAATAAGCTGTCATATCATCTATACCGTTTATATCAAAAACATTCTTCGTTAATAACTCAATTCCTTTATTCTTCCGGTATTCCTTTAATACCTGTACAAGCATATCTTTTTCCTGCCCTGTGCAGATATCCCACGCTGCAATATCATACGGATACAGGCAGACTGCAACTTTTAAGGATTCCGGATATTGTGTCATAACATTCAGACGTTCTTTTACTTTATTGATTGCCATCTCCGCATTTTCATAAAATTCATTTTCACCAATGCAGTATAACAGCTTTTTTTTCGGCGGTGTCTGACCACACTGACCGTTTTGAACAGGCTGTCCGGTCTGCGCACTCTCACCTGAAAATGCAGAAATTGTCATCACTTTATCAGCCCAGACCTCTTTTGTATCTTCGCCCGCAAATGCTGTCAGATGATTTACAAACAATGCTTTCATCGCAGGCGATTCTATTAAAATCCGGTCAGCATACATTGCCCCCGGCATCGTCAGACTGTATTTCAGCCCGTAAACGTCCGTGATATCATTTTCCGTAAAATCATTGACTCCCTGCGGCATCATATAAATCAGACAGTCTGTATACTGCTGAAGCTGTTTTGCATAATACGCCGGCGGAACCGTCAGATACGGATTCTCGGCATCATACGGATTCTGAATCACTATCGCCGCAAATTCATACGACTGCATCTGCACTGTATGCCACGCAATGATATTCAAATCAGCCGGGTATTCGCCCCTCTTATCATTCTTATCGTATTCGTCCTGCCCTGCCACAATCTCTCCATATAGATTTTTGGCAAACAGCGGCAGTGGAATTACGCAGACTTCTGTATTTTCCTGCTGTCTGTAATAATCATATAGCGCCTGCATTTCTTTCCAGCGTTTTGGGTTGTCCGGCAAAAATGCAACCAGCTTTTTATGGATAATTTCATTTTCAACCGTCTGCTTCATCTGAACAAATGCCTGATTCAATGCCGCACATAACTTCTGAAAATCTTCTTTCTCCCGCCCCACAGCTAAAGGCAAATTATTATAAACATCAAAAATCTTCTCGCAATATTCTTCCAGTGCTGCAACACAAGCTTTTGCAGACAGATTTTCTTCACCTTTCATCTGCTCAATAAAATTGCCAAGATCAATTGCCACACTCTGACACTGTGCCAGCATATCCAGAAGCTGTACCACACTATCTGCCTGCTCTGCGCCTGCCGTTTTACGCGATATTTCCGCCAAAAATGCATTGTGTAATTTTTCGATATTTAACAGCGCTTCTGCGGCAATGTTCTGCATGGTATCGGAATTTTTCATTTCTTTGGTGTTTTGGCGCAGCATTGCCTTATCAAATGTAAATTCCGGCAGTTTAAAGTCCGCAACCGCCTGCAGATTTTTTCGCTGTCCTTCAAAATACGGATAATCATGTCCGCTCCAGACCTTGTGGATTTTAAAATAATCATGGTATTTACCGCTTAAAATCCTGTGATAATCGGCAGGCACCGGCATTGTCGTATTTTCAAACGGAAGGCGCACAAATTTCTCATAATACTCTCTATCCTGTCCGCGGTTTCCTAATAAGCCCCACGGAAAAATCTGTGCCATGCGGTCAGATTCTTCTTTTGGCACACGCGCCATCTGTTCCTCTGCCAGACGGTACAATTCAATTCCCATATGACGGTTGTCCAGTTTTCTGTTGAAAGTTTTATGATATTTCTCTTCCAGCTGAATCAGATTGGCTTCTTTTACAGGCTGTGCAATCTGTCCTGCAATAATGCTGTCTGCAACCGCAATAATGTGCTTGACTTCCTCACAGCGCTGCTTTTCCTGCTGCTCATCTTTATATAGATAATCCAGTACAAAAATATCAATGCCCGCCAGATACGGGAAATTATGAAACTGCTTCATATGTTCCGGTTCAAAGCAGATATGTTTATTATTTACAACACGCGATAAAAAAAGCCAGTGGTCTTCCTGATGCTCATAATCATGGATACAAAAACTTTCAGGCAGTTCCGTCTTTGCTGCTTCTTTAAACCGGGTATAATCCTCTCGTTTCATACAGATATCCATATCATCGTCCCACGGCACATATCCGCCGTGGCGCACGGTTCCAAGAATCGTCCCCCAGTCCGCAAAATACGTGATGTCATGCTTTCTGCAAATTGTTTCAATTACATCCAACACCTGTAACTGCGCCGCCCACGCCTGTTTTACCGCTGTCGGAATAAAAAATCCGTTTCTTACCTCATCCCTGAAAAAATCCATTGAAATTTCTTTCATCTGCTCTGCCTCTTTCGCCCAATCCATTTTTACTGTCCGCCTGAAATGTTTCAAATCCACTTTAGCCGTTTATCCCGTAACCGCCATAATTTTAATATAATCTTCTGATTTATCCCGCATAATTTCAAAGCCCCGGTCTAATTCTTCCAGTCTGTAACGTTGTGAAATAAACTGCGCCGGGTCAATCTTTTTTTCTTTTAACAAATGCACGATCATATGCCAGTCATCAGTTACTTCGCCTGTAAAGGAGGAATTCCACGTTCCTGTTACCGTCAGCTGATTTCTTAAAATCTTCCAATAAACCTGCTTATCAAGCAGCATGTCCGAATACGGATTTCCTACTAAGCAGACCTTTCCGCCGGGTGCCGCATGATTTATTGCAAGCGAACAGGTTTCATTTTTACCTACACATTCAAAAAAGACGTCCGCTCCGATTCCACCGGTCTTCTTATCCAGCCATGCCTCTGCATTTTCGCATTTACTGTCACAATACTGTTCTTCTTTGATACCAAGCTTTAAAATTTTTTCTTTTTGAAATGCTTTGTTGCCGATTACCAACAGATTTTTCACATTCCGTTCCAATAAAAGCATGACAATAAACATGCCAATTGTTCCCAGACCGCACACCGCAACCGTATCGTCCGGTGACACTTTCACACGGCGCAGTGCGTGGCATGCCACCGACATCGGTTCAAGCATTGCCGCCTCCTCATATGAAACATTTTCCGGCAGTTCAATGAGGTTGTGCTCCGGCACTGCAACATACTCCGCAAATCCGCCGTCCCGTCTGGAACCGAGATAACTGTAATTTCTGCACAATTCATACTGCCCTTTCTGACAGGCAATGCAGTTACGGCACGGAATTAACGGAAAAATACCCACCCGCTTATTCTGCCATTTTACATCGGCATTCTCACCGGTCTGTACCACCTGACCTGAAAATTCGTGTCCCGGAATCAGCGGCATTTGGTGTGCGCCGGTCTGATAAATCCGCGGAATGTCCGAACCGCAGATACCTGCCGCCTTCACTTGCACTAAAACCTCATTTTCCGATATCTGCGGCTTTAATACTTCTTTATATTTTATATTTCCGATATCTTCAAGCACCCATGCCTTCATTTTCAATGATTCCTCCAATTATAGCCTCTTTTGCGAAATATATTCCCTGAAACGTTCCAAATCCACCTTTGTCGTGATTTTATAATTGCCCTCATCGCCCGGTATCATCGCAATATCCATTCCTGCAAGCACCGCCGGTTCAGTCGAACCGTTGACCTGCAAAATTTTTTGCGGAAGCAGCTGTTCATTGGCTTCATAGTATTTTCCTAAAACAAACAGTTCCGGCGCCTGTCCTGCAAAGATTTCCTGCCTGTTTAACAACGATGAAACACTTTTTCCATCACGGCTTAAATAAACCGTGTCTTTCATCGGCAGCACCGGAAGTACTCCGTCATGTCCTTCCAATGCGCCAAGGCACTCCGTAATCAATGCTTCTGACAGACATGGACGCGCCGCATCGTGAATCAGCACGGTATCCTGCGCCCCAGCATAAGTTAAAATATCCCGCAGTCCGTTATAAATAGAGAGCTGGCGGTTTTCGCCCGGACTTGAAAAGCCTTTAAATTTTTTGTTTACATCATAAGTTTTTAAGCAGTCTGCAATCGGTCCGCGCCATGCTTCCTGTGCTACAATCTGAATTGCATCAATCTGCGGGTGTAAGGACAAGCGTTCCACGCAATACGATAAAATCATTCTGTTCCCAACTTTGATATACTGCTTTGGCATATCCGCACCGAGCCTGCTGCCGACCCCGCCGGATAAAATCAGTGCTGTGTTCATAGCCGCAAATCCCGGATATCCCGCAAAATTTCACCGTAAGGTCTGTCCTTTCCAAACAGCAGCGTTGTTCCCAGCACAAACCCTTTCATGCCCTTTGGCGCAAATTCTAAGATACGCTCGGCACTGCATGCACCGTCCCAGTACATTTCAAAATCCATGTCTTCTTTCAATGCCAAAAGCTTTGTAATCTTTTTGCCGACATACGGCAGATACATCTGTCCGGCATTTCCGGGATTTACAGACATCACCAAAACCTTTTTGACAATCCGGAGCATTTCAAACACCGTTTCAACGGATGTACCCGGATTAATCGCAATGCCCGGCACCATGCCCGCATCAATAATCGTCTGCAGGGTCGTTGACGGGTGATACTCCGCTTCAGGGTGAATATAGACGGTATCGCCTTTTCTTAAATTTTTCAAAAATAAATTAATGTGGTTGTTTGGATGTTCAATCATTAAATGTACATCCAGCGGTTTTGTTGCCGCACCGGCAATATAGCGCATATCGTTTAACGACATCGCAAAATTCGGAACATATCTTCCGTCCATAATATCAATATGAAAGGAATCAATTCCGCCTTCTTCCAGTGCTTTTACTTCCTGCGCAAGATTTCCATAATTTGCACACATCATCGATGCTGTTAGTTCAAACTGCATATGTATTTCCTTTCTTTGTCACGCCTAAAACATCTATTATGTATTCCAACAATCATATTTTAAATTTTCCAGGTTGCAACGCTGATCTAATTTTTAGTTGTATACGGCTTTTGTATCAGAGAAATACAATCTAAGTCTTTAATTCCCCAATCAATTACTTTTTGTTCTAACACATCAAATCCTGCACGATATGCCAAATATGCAAATACATCTTTACTCATAAAACTTCTTCCATGTGGTGCATTGGCAAATGACGCTTTATAATCACTCGTATTATTTGAGTGATGCAATAATGCTTTTCCTCCTGGTATAAGTACTCTATAAATATCTTTTAAATATTCATATATATCCATCATTTCAAAATGAACCATTGCATCATAACAAAACAAAGATGTATATTGTTCTGTTTTTAATTTTTCTATATTATAGCCATTATTGCAATAATAATATATATTATCTTTATCATTAAACCGATTTTTGCAAAAATCTATATTCTTTTTTAGAATATCAACTAAAGTTATTTTATCTGCCTTATGTATATAATACTGCACATGTCTCCCTCTCCCACATGCCAGCTCAATTACATTCTTTAAATCTAACTGCTTAAACAATTCATAAAATAATGAATTATTATCCCAAAAAACATATGTACTATCTTCTGCCTCTTTAAAATACTGATTCATATTTTCCACATGAAAAAATGCACAAAAATCACGGTTAACAATATTTCTATCTTTTCCCCAAAAACTAGCTACGTTAGCAAAATCAATAACTTTTCCACCCGATGCATCTATTCTATTTTTTATCTGCTTAACAATTTTCTCGTCTGTTAATGATATTAAAAAAGGCATCTTATAACTTATTGCCTCCTCAAATCCTACTACTTTTTTACCTTCGATTTCTAAAATTTTTTCATGATTTTGATCACAAAATCCCAAAATCATTTGTTCTTGATTATATTTTTCAAAAAAATTATATATTCCTCTTCCTCTTTCACCGGCACCATATATAATAATTTGTATACTCATTGTATTACCCTCCCAATATCATAAAATACCACGTTTTTTTTCATTCCCATCGCAAGAAGTTTTTCTTTTATTTGCCTGCACAAATTAACATTTAATATTGTGATAAAAACCTTATCATATTCTGACTGTCTATTTACTAATTCTTCTGCTGAAACTATCTGCATGAAAGAATTATCAAATTTAGCATAATTAGAATCTGCTATGACTGCTATTGAATCTGAATACTGACTAAAAACAGCTTGTCCAAATCCTCCGGCACCATATAATGCTGTCTTTGAATCTGTAAATATGCCTTTTCTGTCTAATATAACTCGCGGATTTTTTAACAAAGTAACAAATGTAATATAGTCATTTAACTGATTCTTCATAATATCTGATATTCCTGCTTTCAAAAAAGCTTTTTCCAAATCATTTTGTAAATAATTTATACTTTCCGGCTTAATCGGAGCATATACCATGGAGCCTTCCCTTTTGCAATAATGGTATGGTGCATAATGAATAATCTGCATAGATTCTGCTTTTGCCAGATATTGAGATACAGCATCAGCATCTTCTCCAAAAGTCACTTCACTATTCACTTCAATCTGTGTTTTATTTGCAAATTCATTTTTTATAAATTTACACACAAGATTTGGCAATATTCCATAATCAAAAAAAGCACCCTTGCTTAACATTTCCGGATAAATTTGTGTTTTCAGTTCTCCTGCTCCATATAGACCTTCTGTAAATCTATTCTCCTTTTTTACAATCTTATCCGGATATTCTTCAACTAAATCAAAAGCTATAATATCAGGCATATCAGGATTTATACAAGCAGCTATCTTTTCATACGCATCTATATCAATATAGTCATCTGCATCTACAAATGTAATATACTCTCCCTCTGCAATTTGCATACCGCTTTTTCTTGCCAATACCAATCCTTGATTTTTCTTGTGTATCACAACAATTCTCATATCTAATTGTGCATATTCATCACATATAATTGAACAGTTATCCTCAGACCCGTCATCCACTAAAATAATCTGAAGATTAGAATATGTTTGATTTATTATACTATCAATACATTTTCTCAAATATTTTTCAGCATTATAAACTGGTACAATTACACTAATTAAAATATCGTTCATACCTTAACCCTGCATCCTTTTTAATATCTTTTTGTATGCTTCTGCCGTTTGTTTTCTTTCTGACTTTCTTTTTTCATCAAGCCATCCCCCATTAAAATGATGTATTGAATAAGTATTTTTAGTAATACAGGTTTCTCCACTCATATAATCATATGGGTGAAAAAAATCTGATGAAAAAACTGTCATATTATGAATCCGCTGTGTGGTATTATCTACTATCATTCCTTCTTCAATAAAAGGCTTTGTTTCATATACCCCACAAGTTTCCAAATTATATGTTCCATCTTCCCGAATAAACGGGATATTTTCTCTGTAATCCAGCATTTTTTTTATCATCGGGTGTTGTTTTACTGCTCCACTGCACCCTCCCATATTAATATTTCCCCACTTTTCTACACTGCAAAATGCCACTTGCCCTCTTAATGTATCCAAGGATTTTATTAATTCAACATCGGTATCCAGATAGAACCCACCATAATTATATAAAATATCCAATCTGGCATAATCCGGCACAAAGCCCCATTTCTTTGCTTCATATGCCTGTTTCATATATAAATTTTTACTGATATCATAATTGCTTTCATCCCACCGTTTTATTTCGTAATCCGGACAGAATTGATGCCAGCTGTCTACACATTTTTTTAAATAATCCGGCATCTCTCTTCCTGAAAACCAGCAGTAGTGAATTATCTTTGGTATCAGTTCTTTTGAATGATTCTGCATTGCACTTTCCAATAATGGTTTGTGATTTTTTACAGTTATCGTCTGAAGTATTGGAAAAATAACCGCATCCATATTATGAAGATTTTCTATTGTATCAAGCATCTGAATAACAGGACTGTAATTACTATTTGTAATCAAAAGAATACTATCTTGGTTTACGCAATTCAGCAACGATTCTGAACAAATATTATATTTTTTATTGTCTATAACTATTTGCTCAGTTTGTTTATTTTTATCCATATCAATATAACACTGTAAATTATCTAATAAATTATTTCTTAAAAGATAATCCGGAATTACTATTTTTCCTATCATTCCTGCGCCATAAACTATTATTTTTAGATTATTCCGTTTTATGTACTGAGCTAGTTCTTGTAAATTATAATTTAACAAATGAAGCATAAATAATTTTCTCCAATATATAATCTAATACTCATACCATATTTTTCTGATAAATTTTTTAAAGGCCTTTAAATCACTTCCCCCAGGAACACTATTTCTAGGAATTTCGTACTCTCCTTGGATTTTATCATATAATCCTCCTTTTACTGCTGCTGATTTTAAGAATCCACATTCGCGTACTATCTTAACCGTAGTTTCGTCATAATCTCCATCACATCCAAAAGGATACGAAAAATATTTTATTTCTTTATTTGTTATGTTTTCCAATTTTTTCTTTGATTCATAAATCTCTATAAATTGTTGTTCCGAGTTCAAAGCTGCTAGTCTACCATGTGATTGCGTATGTGCTCCTATGGTAATAACCCTTGACTTAGACAATTCTATTAATTCTCTGCTATTTATTTCTCTATTTATATCTTCATTAACATATGGAACCTCTAATACAGTATGAAGCCAATTTAAAGCATTACATCTCCCTACTTCATCCATTATCATAATATCTGACCTGAATTTTTGACAAAACATTTTCTTTTCATTATGGCTCACCAAATTAAACATTTCATTTTCATACATAATCTGGGATGGCAATTTTGCATTTCCATATAGCAAAGTCGACAATTCATCCCACCAAAATTCTTTTTCTGAATCAATATTTCCTGTACTAATAAAAAATGTTGCTGGTATTTCATACTTTTCCAAAATCGGCAATGCATTCTTATAATTATCAACATAACCATCATCAAATGTAATTACCACTGATTTTTTCTTAATATCAGACCAGTCATCTTCAAATCTAATAATTGAAAAATTCTCTTTAAGATATTTCATTTGTAATTCAAATTGTACTGGCGACACTGCAAGATTCCAAATATCTGGTTTAATATCACATACTCTATGATATAATAACACATTAACTTTTTTGTCATTATCAACATCCACTTCAAAATCTGTTGTGTCATTTAATTCCGCTACCATCTGTTCACTTATGATATAATAATTACTTATTTGTCTTTCTTTTAATTCTTTTTCCAATTCCCCACAAATAAAAGAATTTACGCATACTAAGATAACTGAATTGGCAGATACATTGATTTCATCAATACTGTAAACTTTTTTTTTCATAACATAATTACTTACATTATTTTTATTTGTAACTATAAATCCTTTAAAGTCAACATTGATATCAATTAAACTATACGCAACTGTTTTTCCATAATTTCCTGCCCCATAACAATATACTTCTTTATCTAGTGTAATATTTACTAATTGTTCTTTTGCTGTCATTATTTTTCCTTTTCAACCCTTATACCTATTATCACTGGATATTGTAAATCATTGTACTCAAATATCTCTTTAGATATTTCTTCTGCACTTATGCCATAAAGCAATGCCGTTGCCGTTTTTACATTTCCAAAACTTTCGACTTTAATTTTATCATGTCTAAATTTTGATGAAAATAACTTCCATATAGCATCTACATTAAAATTCCAGTAACTTCCCCAATATTCTTTATCCTCTCTTGATACCTGCGATATAGAAGCAACTGTTATTAATGCCACTCCTCCCGGTTTTAACATTTTATAAATATTTTTTATTGCACTTTGCAAATCATATATAAACATTAATGTTTGTGTAATAATTGCTGTATCATATTGATTTTCCCCAATTCCCTCTCCTGTTTCTAAATTACCACGAATAGCATTTTCCCCCCATCCATTTACATGCAAAATATATGATTTATTTATTCTATTTTCTCCATATCGCATTGTATAGATATTATCCGCTATCTCTATTACATTTCCCTTAATATCATTTTTATATCTTTCAAGAAATTTTTCTATATAAATCCTATCTATTGGTGTTCCCTTAGTCATCCCAAAATCACGGCAAAATGGAATATCTGGCAATTTATCAAAAGCCTCTATATAGTTCTCTTCTGTCACTAATTCTTTATATAATATTTTTATATCATTCTGTTGGTTTATGATCTTTTTTATATTACCACGTGTTTTATAAACTAATTTTTTATTTTCCACACTAAATGTTCCATTATTTCCCAATAACTGCTCCTGAATACTTTCTGGAAATACAACGATACCTATCATAAAATTTTGTATATTTTTATCTATCAATTCATATGCCATATCCACAAAATTTTTTGACATAATTATAATTTTCATATCTTCTTTTATCTCATTTGATGATATTAATTTTTTCCCATTAAAATCATTCTGTGTTTTACACAATTTATTATCAATATATCCCTCTATTATATACTTCTTTAAATTGTTTTTATTATTTTTATAAAACAGTCCAACTCCCCAAATGTATACTTTTTCCATATATTCAATCTCTCCATTAATATTTTATTGTAAATACTCCATTATTTTATCTACTACCTTTTGAGCTGCAGTTCCATCATCATAATTTTTCATACTTTCCATAAATTTTTTTAAATTTTGCTGATATAAATGATCATCATACATTTCGATTTCACGCTGTAGTTGTTCATTATTTATCGCTTTTATATACGGCAGTTTGTCCATCGTAATATAAAAATTTCTATCCTTTTTATACATTTCAATATCTTTTTGATATAAAAAAATTGGTCGTTTAGTAAAAGAGAAATCATAAACACAACCCGAATAGTCTGAAATTAATACATCTGCTGCTGCCAATAATTCCTGAAAATCCGGATATTTTTCTACAGAAATAATTTTTTCACTATTTTTCAAATTGTAATTGACAGTTAAATTATCCGGATGTTTACTCACAGCACATACAAAATTCCCTTTAAATCTCTTTTCCAAAGAATGTATCATTCCATCGATATCTAAATCATATACTTTACCATTACCATCTTTTCTAAATGTTGGTGCATATAGTACTAATTTGCTTGCCATTGGAATTTTATAAAAATCAAACACTTTGTTTTTTATTGATGCCATATTCCAAAAAATATCCTGTCTTGGAAGCCCAACCTTCATTATCTCTCCATTATACCAAAAAGATTTTTTATAAAGTTCCGTATAAAATTCACTTCCTGATATGAACAAATCAGCCATTTCAGAATCTCTCTTGGCATTTTCAATATAAAAATCAGGTAGCTTATCTTCAACATCTCTTTCGACTTTTTTTATCGGAGCTGCCCCATGCCATGCTTGGATATATACTTGTCCCAAACGTTTTCTTACATCATTGGTTTTTCGCACATTATCAACCCATACTTTAGCTTCTGCTAATTCTTCATAATAATCTTCACTGCCAATTTCTACAACCTTAATATCATTTGGTATTCCGTTATATTCATTTCTATCAGTTACTGCCCAAACTAATTGCATTTTTTTTTCACTATTTAAATTGCGTCTTCTTATTTCCTCTGCAATATACTTCGGGTTTCCCCCATATCCCCTTCCACTTAAATTCATAAACATAATTGTATTAGATTTTATAGGTTTTTTATATAATTCTTTATAAAACCCATCTAACATTCTCTCTTGATCTAAAACACAATAATTATAAATCTGTCTGCTTTCCAATGTTTTTTGTATTGCTGCATGTGTCACTTTTTGCGTTGCTATTATAATAATACTGTTTACATCATTTTCTAAGTTATCAATTTCCACAACTTTTCTATTCTTTTTTTCAGTGACGTTATTTAAAATTTTTGTAACAACAAAATATTTAACCTTATTATCCAAATTGTTTTTTTTTAAATACAAATAAAACACATTTGCAATTGTTCCTGCACCGTAGATTATAATACTGCCTTTTTTTTGGCATCTGTCTAATATTTCTTTCATTATAAACCTCACCTTTTTATTTCTAAACTATGAAATAATTTATAACCTTGTTTCTAAATATTATTAAATTGAATTCCAGATAAATTATCAATGCTTTGCCCTTCTTTTGTCATCATTTTAACTACAAATACCTTTGGAACGACTCCATTTTTTTATAGCCCAAACAAAATCACCCGCATTCTCCTGCTTTATATAACAGAAGCTTTTTTATCTTTTACATAATTTAACCGGTCAGTTAACTGTTCTTCTAAATTTTCTCTGCTTTTTATACAGGAAATGAAAATATAAATTTATATTTGTAAAAATCTCAGTAAAACTATATTGTGAAAACAAATTTTGCGCTTCAGCGTAATCCACCGTCATTATCTATCCAGTTAAATACTTGTCACTTGCAAAATTCTCACAGACAGCTGTCATCCCTGTCATCCTGCCCTGCTTTCCTTTCTTTAAATTCTATGAGCGCGTAACAGATGTTTTAATCACTGCACTCTTTATCCAGCAGCCAATCGAAATCATATGGCATTATATAATTTACAATACCGGCTTCTTTTAATGATTTCACAATATCTTCTTTATCTTTAATCAAAATACCTACCACAACTCCTAACTCTTCTTTATCGTACGGCAATTGATTCAGCTGCCATACTTTTTTCTCATTAAATTTTTTCTTATTATCCATCAATTTTGTAACGGAATATCCTTCAAAATCAATATGATAATTTTCAAACTGCTGTGACAGTATTTGAGAATATTTTCCTGTTCCCATAATGACTATATTGTTATACTGGTCTATAAACTGCTTTGTTTTATTCTCCATAAATGTCTTCTGTCTATACTCTGCAATTTTATGCCCCATCCTAATAACTGTTTTACAAGATTCTTTTAAATAAAAACCATGTTGTACACAGCTATCATATAATTGTTGTTCACTTAAATTCAATTTTTCTAAAACGTAACTCAAGCTATCTGCACATAGCAAAATTCTTGTTTTTACTATATTTTTATATTTGAAATCAGTATACCGATTATATTTAAACAGAAAATCCATAACACCTATATAATGATAACATTGAAATAACTTGTTTTCATACGATTCAGATGTTAGTCTACTGCTCCAACTGCCTTTGGCTTTATAGCGATATACTGACATTATTTTATTATTATAGTGTACTTTACCAACACTTGCAGCACAAAGCATTAGTGGATAATCTCCTACTACAGCATTAAAGAAAAAAAAGTCTTGTTGTAATAATTCTCTCCTATATAAAAAAGAAGCCGTTGGGGGGTGTCCATTTTTTTCCAATATTAACTCTCTAGTAGATACATCTCCTTCTCCATCTATATCAATTGCATTTCCAGGCTTGCTAGTATTGGTCGTACACTCCAACCATTCACAGTTATGGATGTACATACTGCATTCTGGATGCGCTTCCATATAATCTACCTGCATCTGCAATTTATTCTCATCTGTCCAATAATCATCGCCTTCGCATACTGCAACATATTTAGCATTTAAATTTTTAATTTCCAAATCATATAAAAATTTATACCTATTTTCATCTTTCCACGTATTGCGTTCAGAAATATATACATTAAAAACATCAGGATACATCTCCTGATACTTCATTAAAATATCAGAAGTTCCATCCGTAGATGCATCATCATATACAAACACATCATATTTAAAATTTGTTTTTTGATTTACAAACCCGTCCAACGCATCACGAATATAGCCCACATGATTATACGTTAAACAAAATATACTCACTAATTTTTCACTCATACTTATTTCTCCGTTGCATATAAAATTGTTTCCGTAGTAATTGGTGTATAATGCCTTAAATAAAACTTATACCATGGATATTTTTTGTGCAGATAATCCGGTATATTCCATAAATCATCTTCTTTATGATATACACTTATTGCTAATTTAGGTCTAAATCGATTTATTGTATTATGAGCCCCTTTTAACGCCTCCATCTCAGCACCTTCTATGTCCATTTTTATATATGATGCCCTCTCACCATTAAGCATCTCATCTATACCAATTGTTTCTATTTTAGCGTTTCCCCGCTCATTAATACATGAAGAACCACTTTCTATAGAATTGTTAAACCGAAGTGTCGCACTATGTGAATATGCGCCTTTTCCAATAACAGTTACTGCATTTAACCGCTTTAATTTTATGTATTCTTTCGTTACCCTTTGCATTGTATAATCAGGTTCCATTATATATATCTTTTCATATTTATTATCAACCCATTCTGCAAATTCCACACTTGTTTGTCCATTATATCCACCTGCATCTATAAAAATTTCATCATTCGTCGGTGTGAAAATTTTTTCTATTGGAAAATACTGTTTATGTGATTTTTCATATATTTCTTTAAGTAACTCTGTTTGATTAGACATTCTGTATTTAATAAGATTGTTAAAAGTTTTTATTGACTTCTTATCTGCAAAAAGCGAAGCTACTTCATTTATCTTATCCTCATCTCCTTGTATCATCTTTTGTAACTTAAATACATCATATAAACCAGCTCCGTAAACAGTTCCTTTACATAGCACTTGATTTTTTGTTCCCTCTAAAATATCTAAGATTTCTCTTAAATACTCTGTATTAGATGTAGATACATATACGTATATATTGTTCATGTTCTTTACTTCTTCAACATCATAAACTGGTAAATCACAAAAAAGTCCACCAGTTGATGCAAAAGAATCTGTAAACCCTACTATATCTGCTCCTAATGCAACAAGTTTAACATATACATCTAATGCTGATTTAGATAGTCCATATATAATAACCTTTTGATTCCGTAACTCAATATTGCTTTCTAATATGTTTACATAATTATATTCTTTTACCATTGCTTAATAATCTCCCTACTGCTTACTCTTATTTAATAAACACTCTGCATCACATAATTTACTAGAAACTTTTTAATTCTCTAATTATTGGACAACATGACATACAGCCAGAATAATCACCAGCCAGCATATTTGTCCTATAAACCTGAAATTCTTCTGAATTGATAATTTCATTCCAATCGACCTTATCATTTTTTATGTAATCTGGAAAATACAATGTCGGCACATGCCAGCCACAAAAATCCAATCTGCCATTTGGATAAAAATCTAGCATATTCCATCCTGACGCACATACCTTTTTATTATTTATATTTTCTGTTCGCAATGTTAAACTATAGTCTTCTTTAAATGACAACTCTTTTTTCCCATTTTCTTTTCTTAATAAATTGCGTTTATCATGCTCTTTCTTTATGCTACGTCCCCGTGCCAGTTTTATTATATCTTTATACTTTTCTTCTAATTCACTCATTGATATATTACTCATTGACGCTTCTGCCAGATCAAGCTCTTTAAGTGGGACCCATAGCCTGAATTGAATATAAAATTTATCCTTTAGCAACAACTCTATTTCCAATAACTGTCTTAGAACATTTCTCATTAAATATTGATTACTGAAATATTCTCCGCTCATATCGTTTTCCTGATAATCAAAGAAAAACATCACATACGAAGTACTCATTTTCAATGCCATTTTTACAAAATCAACTACATCATCCGCCGTCTGCGAATTTATTACCATCGAAATATTAGGTGCAAATTCAATACGGTTATATTGTTGCAGCATTTGAATATAATCATAAACATTTTCTATACATTTTTCATATGCTTTATCTCCGCCTGCTGATGACCAGCAACCGCGAACAAATGTCTGTTTATTACTGGCATTTAATGAAAAATGCGTTGCAAATAAATTCTCACATGCCAGTTCCTGAAAACGTTTTGTAAATGCTAAGCCATTTGATTCTGTAAATATTGTTATATGACGATATTCATTACTCAACATCTTCATATAATCATAAGAATATCTCGCAAAAAAAGCATCACCGCCTGTTATTAATACTGTTTTCAATGCAGGGTATATTGGTTTCATATACTCCATATACCATTTTGGATTCATTTCTTTATGCTGTTCTTCCTCTGTCCAATCTAATTGTCCGCAAAAATCACATTTCCCCGGGCAATTATTTGTTATTCTAACTCTAATCATTGCATCTTTAAATGTAGTTTGTGCATCCTGCCTATATTTTAAATAATCTTTGTACTTTTCTGCAACAGGTATTCTCATGTCTACCTTCAATATTTTATACTGATATATTCCATATTTTTGTAACAATTTTTCCACTTCAAAATATGACTTCATACTAATTATGATTTTTTCATCTTTCAGTTCTTGTTTAGAAACTTCTACAACGGGAATATTATCCAAAAGTGGTTGATTTTCTAATAAACTAGTCACTATGAATTTCTTTATTTTTATATTTTTCTCTTGTAATTTTTCCTTTACAAAGTCTCCATATAGACCTGCACCATATATACATATCTCATCATTTTCACAATACTCCACTATTTCATTTATATTGCTTTTCCATAATTCATTTCTATATTTTAAAAAATCTTGTGTTTTCTTCATTTTTTACTACTCCTTATTGATTACTTTTTCAGTACAATTGTAACTTTTAATAATACTTTTACAATAGTTCTTCAAAAAACCTTCTCTTTCTATTATAATTTCATGCTTAAATTGTTCTTGTAGCACTCCATACTGTAAACATTTCTCATAATATTCTTCCAGTCTATCAGTCGAAAAATTCAGTTCATTATTTACAAATTGATCCTCTTCCACTTCATATGTCAAAAAACCATTCATAAAACACGATGCCAACATAACTTTTTCTCCAAAATCCACTGGCATAAAATTATTTGTGTTCCATTCCCAATTTTCAAATAGCTTATGATTATTTCCAATATATTTTGTCACCTTTTTGTTTTGTAAATTGTATCTCAAAAAATATTTTGCTGTAAACGGCATACACCACAGTTCATTATCAATTTTAAAAATCCCCTGAAATTTATCATTGACACTTTTTATATCTGAAATATCCAATTTACTTTCCTGCATATTTTGTACATTGATTGATAAACAAACAGTTGCCTTATGCGGCGCAAAATACAACTTATTATCAACTGCACAGACTCCATCAAAATCCTGCTTTCCATATTTCCACTTATATCGCATTACATTACCATCTTCAATATCTACTCTGACTAAATACCTACTTTCAAATGGGCAAAGCCATATATATCTGTCTGCATATGTACCTGATATATATGACTCTTTTTCAGGATCTACAACGTCATATACTATTTTTTCTTTTCCCGTTTCCATATCAACAATAACCAAAGCATCTGTATTTCCTGGAACCAGACATAAATATTTATCATTAAATACAAAACTATCAGAATACTGAAACATTCCATTGAGAGATTGTTTGTGATATCTAAATTTATATACTTGTATCTCATTTGTTGCAATATTAAATTTTGCAACATGTTCAGCTTGTTCAGGTACAAACCATACATTGTCTTGATATACATATACTCTTCTATATAAAAAATCCAGTTTTTTTTCCTCTTTAAAAATATTTATGCATCTTACCTCATTGTCATTATCCAAATCCAAAGAAAACACGCCATTCAAATACATGGGTGAAAAATATATCGTATTATTTTTTTTTACTGCTGCTATTGTTCTTAATTTCATTTTTTGTTCCTCATTTTTGCAACAAATACTTTTAACATTTTCTTTCATATAAAATATTCTTTTATAACATTTTTTTCTTTTCAAGCATACTTAATTCTTTTATGCCATAATTTACAGTTTCCAATTCTAATAGTTCCCCTTGAAATTTTATAAGAATGTTATTACCATACGTAACACAAACTTTATTATTATCAACACTCATATATTTATTAACTACAAAAGGATTACTAATCAATTTTACATTTTTTATTTCTACTATCTCCCCTGCGATATTAATTTTTGCATATTGACCCTTCGTAGAAAATGCTCTGACACGCTGGAATAACATATCCACATCATCTTCCGTTTTTATATAATAATCTTGTTTATTTCTTGTGTAATATATCGTATTAACACATTCGTTTATGTGCTTTTTCACTCTAAAATTATTATTCAATGCTTTTTCAAATACATCTGCTTCTGTAATAAAACTAATTTTATATAACAATTCTAAAGACACATCATCGGTAATGGGAATTTCTATCTGCTCAATAATATCACCTGTATCTATTCCATCATCCATATAATGACATGTCACTCCATGCTTTCGTCCAAAAAGTAATGCCGCATTTATAGGATGCCGCCCCTTACAGTCTGACAGTAACGATGTATGAATATTTATATACTTACTATCTCTTTTTAATTTGGTTAATTCTGTTACTGGCAATATATATGGACATCCACCAGAAATCAGAATATCATATTCCAGTTCTTTTATCATATTAATAAGTTCCCTTTTAGAGTCAATATACTCAAATTCTATTTTATTATTAATCAAATATTCTTCCAAGTATGAACATCTTACAGCAAACACCTTTACAATATTCAAATTATACTGAACCATTTTTTTATATACATAATATCGATTTCCAACATAAACAAAACATTTATCTTTCATATTTTTCATTTTATTTTCTTATCTTTTAAGTTTTTTCAATTTTATATTCACTACTTTATATTATTTCTTTAATTTTACAAACAATATACTCCATATCTTCCAAATTATAACGTTAATCTATTGGTAATGGGACAATATTTCTTGCCATTTTCCCTTCAATTGTATTATCATCATAATCATCGACTACATTAGGCCATAAACATGGAACATATATTTTATTTTTTTGTATTTTTTTTCTAACAACCTCACCATTATCAACATATAACGGATACATAAATAGTCCTTTAGTAACTATAAGATTCAGTTCATTAAATTCTGCGAGATTTTGCATCAAAAACAAATAATTTTGCATACGTATATCTTTTACTTTTGCATAATCAATAGTACGTAGTAAATTTATAGTCAATTTAGACATTTCCATTAATGGATAATCATTAAAGTTCCTTTCTCCTAGTTTATATTGTTCATAAAATATTTCCTGCAAGAATATATCGGATCAATTTCCAATATAGGTCTTTGAAAATACGCCTGACTATAATCCAATATAATACGCTTATATTTTTCTTTCATTTTTTTATATGATCATCTGATAATTGTCCATAATAATTTACTATATACAGCCATTCATTCTCTTGCAATTCTATATCTACGGGTTGAAATTGGGTATTAATATTATACATTCTTTTTTTACATTATAATTTTTTATAACATTATCACAGGAATCACACATAAATTTGGGCATCATTATTTTTTTTATATTTCTCGCCTCTAGCAAATAAACTAATGCATTCCTTCCAGAATTCAATTTCACCCCATCTTCATAAAGCATTTTACCGCTGCTTTCTTCAAATTGAAAATATCCACCAATAATTTCTTTCATGCGGCACTTCCGATCCATAGTGCAACACGTATACTAATTATTTTACTAGTCCCCCGTATTTTCAACTTGATACATTTCTTTCTTAATATCTTGCAACATATCTAAATAATTGTATTGTGGCACATATTCCAGTTCCTTAACTGCAGATGAAATATCCATAATATATTGAGGAGAATTGGGTTTATCAGGTCTCATAATAATTTTCGACTTATTCTCACCTTGATTAAAAACTTTAATCATACCTTTTATTTGATCTAAAAGAGATGTTCCTATCCCAGTTCCCACATTATAATATCCACATTCTCTATTAACAAATACTGCTTTATAAAGCATCTGACAAAAGTCTTTTACATATACCATATCTTTAACACGATCTGGATTTCCCCAAACCTCAATTGTTTCACCTGCAATAGCTTTGTCTATTAATAAACGATAACCGATTTTTTTAATCTCACCATTAACATAAAAAGTATCATTAGGCGAATATAGATAAATGGTTGGTAAACGAAATATAAAACTCTTTAACCCATACATTTGATGATAATGTTCAATCATATCTACTGCAAAATTTTTGGACATAACATAAATGGTATGATCATTTGTAAAACTAAATTTACGTGGCAAATTTACTGTCAATAGCAGTTTTTCTTCACCATAATCTTTTATATCTCCAAAACTTTGTGCAAAAAGGATACGATCTGCACCACTTGCTCTACAATATTCCAAAATGTTCATATTACCAGTTATATTTACATCAATATATTTATAAGGATTATAACCTTTCATTCTTGCAGGCATTACTCCTGCAAGATCAACTACAACATTAATATCTTTTGGCAATTTAGAAAAATCTCCTTTGTTTGTAATATCAACTCGATAATACGAAACTCCTAATTGTTCAAAGAAACTAGTCTCTCGGTTACCTGTTGCAATGATCTGATATTCATTCTCCGCATAATGACTTAAGAAATATTTAATAAAATATCGTCCTATCTCTCCACTTGCTCCAAAAACAACTATTTTTTTCATAATAAAGCCTTTCCGTATTTTACTATCTTATTTTTTCAAATTTATAAATCAAGGCATCATCTACCGAGTCTGATATATCAGTTAAATAAAACCCACCGCTCTTCATTATTTTAATTAAATCTTTGAGGGTAATATAATTTTTTGTATATCTATTTATCATAACTTTTCCATCTAATCTTTCATAAATTTTTCCGTCTATAAAATCTAATATGATACATTTTGAATTAATAAACTGTTTTAAGAATTTTTCAGGCTTATCAATATATATAAACACCCCCGCCATAAAAATAGTATCAGCATCTGCAATATTTTGTGGTACTTTACAACTATTAAAATCCATAATGATATTATTAATTCCTCTATCACAATAATCTACTGGAATATATTTGATTTCTTTTGATAAATATTTCTTTAATTTACCATCTCCACACCCCAAATCAACAATTCGCTTTGTATATGATGGTATTAATTTTGACATAATTTCTGTTCTTAATTCCCATTTTTCATTAACATAATTTATATCATTATATTTTTCATACTTTATCCAACTTAAATGACTATTAATACACTTTTTATAAAATGATTCTGTAAGTTCCCAACCATTAAAGAAATGTATATTCTCAATAAATCCCATATCTATTAGTTGATAACTAATTTCTTCATAATGCATTTTATCACCAATAATTATTATTATATTTTTTTTAATCTCTTTTTTTAATACTTCTGGAGAATATATCATTTTATTTGTCAAAATATTACATTTATCATACTCATTTTCAATTATAAATTGTTTTCCCCAAAAATCATTTAACTCGTTTTTTTTCCTTTCTATGCAAAATTTCTTATTCCACTTGTTTGGATCATTATCAACAAAATACTCTATTTGCGCGAATCTATCTAATGTCAGCAACTTTTTTGTCCATGTTCCAGCTGTAAAAATTACATATTTCATGATATCTCCTCATACATAAATCATTTTACATTTCCTACATATTAATATATGCTAATATCCATGATATTCTCAATTAATATTTATATCATTTCCAACCTCAACCATTCGTTCTGTTTCTGAATAACAGTATTTAACTCTTCTCGACTGTTAAATCTCAAAAAAATATCCCCAAGTGACATATTCGCACCTGTAAATGCATGGATAATATCTCCACTTTTTACTACTATATCTGCTTCTTTTAGATACTTTTCTTTTATATCAGATGCAATATTTATTGCTTTTAATCTGCTATTCCTTGTTGTATTAGAATGAATTACCATTTCGCACCAATATCCATTACATTCATCTTCACTAAATTCTCCCAAAGGATATCCGACTGCTTTTTTTATTTCATTTTCAATTAAATCTATCCCATATGCCATTTTTTGAAGTTCTGCTATTTTACAGCCTCCTCCTCTTGGCGAAATTTCCATTATATACGGTTTACCATTCTTTGCGACACATGTTTCTATATTATAAATCCCCGTTCTCATATTTAGTAACAGCATCAATCTCTGTATTTCAGCTGTTAAATATGACTGATACTCTTTTTTCATTGTTGAAGGCCATATAATATAAGCAGGCGTATACGGATTTTCTGCTGTCTTATCAAATAACTGGTCTGAATATGTTACAAATTTCAATTCACCATCAATAGTAAATACATCTGCTGATGAATGATAACCTTCAAATTCAATAAAATCTTCTACAATAATTGATTTACAATGTGAATTATCCATTGCAATTTCTATTGCCTTTTCAAATTCACATGAATTATCAACTCTCGTAACGCCTTTACTCCCTGCTGAATCTACCGGCTTTACTATAATTGGGAATGTAAGATTATCTATATCATTAAGGGCAGCTTCTATGTCCGTATATCTTTTTGCTTTTGGTACATTAAATTCATTACGCGCAAGAAACTCTCTAAATAGCCCTTTATCCTGCAATATTTTTACAGCATTATAGGAACCTTGAAACGGCAAATTCATTTTCTCAGCCACATATGCTGCAGTTACTACTCCGGGATCGCACGCAAATGACATTATTCCATCAATTTTCTTTTCCAGCGCAACAGCTAAAACTGCTTTTTTATCTATAACACTAACATTACAATACTCATCGGAATATTTGTGTGCTATATTATCCGGAAGATAATCACATGTAATAACATATATCCCCAATTCTTGAGCTTTTTTTATAACATTAATCAAATATCTTGAACCACCCAAAAGCATTAATTTTTTCATTACTACCTCCTAACAAATGTAATACTCAGAATATTAACTTATTATACTTTTGATAATCCTATCCATCTGAATCATTTCTAAATTTTCATACAATGGTAATGCAATTACTCTGTCTGCCAAATCTCTCGCTGCGTTCAAATCACATCTTTTATATTTATTTTTAAAGCACGCTGCATCTGCCGTAATCGGATAAAAATACTTCCTTGCGTATATATCATTTTCCTTTAAATAATCATACAACTCATCCCTGTTTCTTCCATATCCCTGTTCCACCAGTATCGGAAAATACGCATAATTATTGGTCGCATTTTCATTCCTATCAAACAATTTTATTCCCGGAATGTCTTTTAATAATTCTGTATAAAGCTCATACCGTTCTTTTCTTGCCTGAATCACTCCATCAATATGCTTCAGATTACACAGTCCCATAATTGCTGAGAATTCATTCATTTTCGCATTGGCACCGACCGAAACAACCAGTTCTTCTCCACGGATTCCGAAATTTTTCAGATTATACAGCTTATCATACATTTTAGGGTCTGAAAACGCCACTGCTCCACCTTCGATGGTATTAAATACCTTTGTAGCATGAAAACTGAATATGGACGCATCACCGTAGCTTCCGATTCCTTTTCCTTTATATTTCACACCAAATGCGTGCGCCGCATCATATATAACCTTTAAGCTGTACTTATCCGCAATTCTTTGAATTTCTTCTACATTGCACACATTTCCATAGACATGCACCGGCAAAATTGCCACTGTATTTTCTGTAATCAGATCTTCTATCTTCGTTTCATCAATTGTTCCATCGCTTAATTTAACATCACAAAATACCGGTTTTAATCTGTTTCTTACAATTGCATGTGTCGTAGAAATAAAGGTAAACGGGGTCGTTATAACTTCTGCCCCCTCCGGAAAATCAAACGCCTGTATCGCAAGTTCCAATGCCATATGTCCATTAACCATTAACGACAATCCCGGCACATCCAGATATTCTTTTAATTCTTTTTCAAGCTGCCGGTGATACGTTCCCATATTTGTAATCCAATGAGAATCCCACAACGGTTTTATCGCCTCTATATATTCTTCATATGACGGCATTGACGGCCTTGTCACCAATATTTTTTCGTCCATATTTATTTCCTCTTTATTGATTTTGAGCACTTTCTATGCCCGTCAATGTTTCACTAATTATTTCTGTTAATTTCTCGGCTCCTGAATCTGATAAATGATCCGTGTCTATAAAATCCTCATCACTAAAGCTACAATCTTCATATAAATCAAGTAAATGTATGTCCCCCTCAATCATATTCAATGTATCATAAAAAATATCCTTGTATTGTCTGTCCAAATATTTTCTATAATATATTGTAACAGGAGTGATTACAAACAATAAATTTATTTTTTTACGCTTACATAAATCAGTCAGTGCATTAAAGTATTTCAAATTTTCTCTATAAGTCATTGCCCTTTTTATACTTTTATTATGAACCTCTGCTCGTTCATGCCCCGCATACTTTTTATCATCCTCTGAAAGTTCACTCCAATCCATTTTTTTATCTTCCCAACATCTGGAAGCATGCAAATTTCTTAATCTATTAGTACTATTATAGTATCCCTTCTTATATTCATCCTGACTATAAATATCAGCAATTAAATTTACATCAAAAATAGGATTTTCTAATTTTGTTTTTCCCTCTGCTAATAAATAACAATTATGATATGCTTCTTCGCCAAATATCGGCTTATATACTTTTGATATATTATCCAATACATTTATATCTTTTCCTTTAGACATATCACTAAAAAAATAATAATAGCCACAACATATTACTATATTTTTTATATAATTATTTTTTTCACATGCCTGCTGTATGCCTTTTAATGAATAGTATATATCTTGCGATGATAATGCTAAATTCACAGTTCTTAACATAGCATTTTCATTCACACCCAATCGTCCATATGATGAACCCGTTACGATTGTATCAATTTCTGATGTTCTAGCCGCATCCAAAGCATTTTTAATAAAATAATAATCAAAATTATTATAGACATGTTTTATTATCTGCTTAGATATCGCATCTACTGTTTCTTCAAATACAATGATATTATACTCATTATGAAGATTGGCATTTATCTCTTTGTCTTTATCACTTACTATAATTAAATCAACTAAATTAACATTTTCAAATCCACGAAAAAGCTTTATCTCTATATTCTTTTTTAGCCACACTTCTAATGTTTTTTTTGTTAATACATTTAAATATTCTTTAACCCACACTACCATGATATTCTCCGCTGTTCGTTTTTCAAACTAAAAAACCACCCGAATCGAATCATCCGGATGGCTAAATACCTGTTCTATATTTTTTTCATGCCTCCATGCACAATCAAGACTCATCCTAAATCCTGCTTCTATTATATAATATATCGGTCAGATTTGGAAATAGTTAACCCTTAAAGTCGTTTTTAGCTTCTGTACGTTAAATAGAATCTATATCTAACACTTCTATATTTCCATACATCTTTAACCACTCATCTGTATTCGAGTATCCTACGTTCGCATCTACCACAATATCATGTTTCAATGGTATCCTATATATCTTCAAACCCCTTACTTTTTCCTCTGAATCTATCCAGAATGGACTATCTACCTCAGAGAATAAATAAAAATCTCCCTGAAGTACATCGCAATTATCACAACAGTTGTTTATATGACTTTCATTTGTTGTTTTAGAATACCTCATTTTATAGTTATAGTTTTTTTGAAGATATGTAAGTATTTTCTCTGGAATCGGATTTATAGGACCTGCAATTCTTATTACCCCGCTCCAATACTCAGCTTCATCTAATAAACTGTCCTCAATATCATAATCACTAAAATCATAAAAATCTTCTATTCCAAAACCAATGACTCTTGTTTCCTTACCACATTTAAAGCATCTCTGCCTTCCCTCAATCACATAAAGATTATTACACACTATTATACTTCCTTGGGGCATAATCCATTTATAAAACTTGACGTAATCCTGCCTGTTCTGTACATACCATTTCTTTATGTTCGGATTCCATTTTGCTCCAAGTGCCTTTGCCTCATCTTTTTCTTTATATGGTACATTTAAAATTAACACTTTCTTACCTCCATAATTTCAAAATAATCTCTAAGCCAGTAAATATAAGGCTTTCAGATTCCCTTTTTATTAAAATTCCCCACTTTTTTTGTCAAAAGCACTTGACAAATCTATCGAAAAATGCGGCGCTCCGCGCCTATTAATTAGTATGAACCGTCGCCCGCGGCGGCAGATATTTTTCGATTGGAGGCGATTTTTTATGTTACCTGTTAACTGTGGCAGTCATGCTGACTACCAAAATTTTGTTGTTACTAATCTTCGTAAATATTATCCTGTTCCTGATGCCCTTGCCCGCTCTACATGGGATATTATCGAACGTTTCCGGAATCTCGATTTATCTTTTACCGATATTTTTTATAATTTTATAAACCGTTTATGGAACTCTGATGATAACCATATGTCACCTCATATCCATCCTCTTAAAACCAAGGTTAAGAAGCCTAAAACAAAAGGTTCCAAAGCTGATTCTGTAGAAAAAGTTACGGTTGCCCTGGCTTTAGCCGGTGATGGCACTCCTGTTGTTACTTCCCACAGGGAACGAAAAAAGCGTATCTGTAAATGCAAAGGGAAGGTTTATGAAAGATAATCCAAGATTGTTCAACAATCCGCCAAGAAACAGCAAGGAATGGAAACTGGAATACAATGCAAGGACTTCTGCTGAGCGTTCTAACAAACGCGAGAAATTAGATTTTAAATTAGAAGACGGCAGACACCGCTCAACTAAAATGTGGTACTGCCGCCTCTATCACATCCTGATGTTACAGCATCTAGATGCATGGAATTTGCCATCTGAATCACCCCTGAAAAAGTTGATTTTGGATACAGCATAATCCTATGAATTATTATATCTCATTTTTTGAAACATAGCGACAATTATTTTTATTTCTTGCGCTCATTTTTACGTTCAAGAATAATATTTACTTGTCAAAGTTCAATGCCAGAGTTTTGCTGGCATGATTACTCAGGATTCCGAGAGATCATTGTACATAATAAAGCAATTCTAATATTATCATACCATATTAAACTCATTTCTTTGACCGATATTTTTTTGATAATTCTACATTTCACTAGTCGTATAGCGGCATTCCGGAAAATTACTGCATCCATAAAATTCACTTCCGGATTTATGATTATACCTTAAAACTAATTTTCCATTGCATAAAGGACAATGATGTTCATTTTTTTGCAATTCTATATCCTCAGATGCCGGATTTATTTCGCATCCAATAATTTTTCGTGCCCTATCTACTACTTTTGAAGATGCCCACACATCTTTATCACCAATAAAATACACCCTGTATTTTGCACGGGTAGCTGCAACATTTACAATATTGCTGTTGACCCAGCGTACAGCACCCTTGGAATTTTTATCACATCCTAATAAAACAATTACCTCATCTGCTTCCTTTCCTTGAAACGTATGTACTGTTCCAACTCTTTTTTTGTCCGTATCCTCAATCCATTCCAAAACTTTATTTTTCATACCGCCATATTTTCTAATCAAATCGGATTCCTGAATTTCAGTAATCATCTCCTTAACCACGGATTTAAATGGAGATATGATAAATAAATTGGGACTGTCTGATACCGAAAATGCCTTTTCTAATATCTTTAAAACAATTTCACCCTGTTTTTCAACAAAATGATTCTTTGCCTCTGTATCTTTTTCCAATCCCTTTACATCAATCCAGCATGACTGTTTGTAACAAAAGTTCTTTTCTTTTTCCGGATTGGGTGGAAGCGTTTTTTGTTTCATTGTATTATTGTAGGAAATTTCATTAGAGAGGTCATACATAGGACTGATACATCTTCTATGAACATTCAATGGGCAGCCTATCCATATTTTTTCCGTATCTTTTCCTAAATAAGTGCCATATAAATTGATTGAATCCGCAAATACCTGAACCGAATTTGATTTATTTTTATATGCCCGTAAATCCTCCGGCACTATTACATCTTTAAGCAAATCAACTTCATCCGTTACAACCGGTTCAATCTGTTTCGGATCGCCTACCACAATACATTTTCTACAGCGGAACATTGCCCCTAATGCCATCTGCGGCGATGCCTGTCCTGCTTCATCTATTACCAATGTTCCAAGCACTTCAGGACTTTTTATATCTTTTAAAAATGACTGAACTGATGCAAATGTAGTTGAAATCACTGGTGTAATCAAAAATACTGTCTGAAGAAGCGTTGCAAATGCTTTTTCCCGATCGCGCCAATCCATACTGGTTGCCGTTTCTGTACTCCAGCCCCAGGCTACCAGAAGATTCTTAACATTATGCATACAGCATTTTGAAGATAATACAAATTCTTTATTTAAGACACATGCATCATAAAACAATTTTTCCCGTTCTCTGTTATATTTGTGAGAAAACCACGGATTTGTAACCTGCGCCTCCGTTGATTGTAAATTATCTTCTGATAAATATTTATGAAGAAATTCCTCATCTAACGGAATTATTTTATTATCTTTCACGCTAAACCGTTGTAAGCACTGCTCATAATATTCTTTTTCAGCCTCTATTTTCTGCTTTTGTTCCATTATTCTATTGACATCTGTCTTAAATCTATCCAGTTCATCAGCACTTCGAATTTTTTCTGCATTTTTCCTTTCAATATCTGCTTGTAGTTTTTTTAGTTTTTCTACCTTTCTGACATATTCATCCTTTCCTTGTTCTATTTTCAAATCCCGCATCGTCTTTTTACCAAATAACTTTTTAATTCTGTCATTCCACGTTCTGCTATCTTCTAAATCAATAATTGCTTCCTGTTTTTCAGAAACTTCTTTTTGCAATTCTATTTTTTCATTATCTAAACATTTGTATTGAGCAAGAACGCTCTCATATGCCTGCGACATTTCTTCTAACTTTTTATTACACTGTGCTATTTTCAAATCATATTCTTCCGGTGTCGGCATATTTGATATTGCTGTCTCATAATTGCAAAAAAGCTCCACCTCATCTCTCAACTCTTCTACTTTCGCTAACTGTTCCTGAAATTCCTCTCGTGCTTTTAAATATTTTTCTTTATGAATATTTCTTTTTTCAATGATATTATTTTTTAAGAAAGGTTCCAAAACAATTCTACAATACTTATCAACATTTTTTAATTTTCCCAAAGGTGCCGAAATCATTCCCCACGCATCTATAGAATCTATCATATGTCTGGCATATTGTGTAAAATAAATGTCCTCTTCACTATCTTCCTTAATCTCTTCTTTAGATTCTACGCTAAATAGCTCCCTGATTTTCATTAATCCAGCTGATACTTCCTCGCAGTCATCTTCTTCTGACTTCAAACTACCAATGATTCCTTTTCCATTCGGCAGTTCCATTGTAATATTCTCTACAGCTGCATTATTACATGAAGCTACAAGGATTCCATATTCATTTATTTTATCATTTTTCAATCTATAATAATACGGTGCATATTTGTCATATCCTTTACTCCCCGCAATATCTCCATATTCAAATGAACATCTTTCAAACAAATCATCTGCATCTTCACATTCTGCTAACAACTTTGCCCGTTCAACAATATTATTTGCCACAATTTCTTTCAGCATCGTTGTCTTCCCCGTTCCCGGAGGTCCATTTACCGAAAAGACTTTGCAATTCTCATCACCTGTGAACAAATTTACTGCTGCCTGCTGCATCAATGCCGGCATATATCTTGACGGCCACTTTCCCAGTGGAGCTCTTCCAATATCCAAATTCTTTTGAAAAAAATCTTTTAATTCTTTCTTTTCTGCCTGGGGACTAATATCTATCCGCTTTTTCTTTTTAATCCCATCTGAATATAAAGCATATATATAATTTAAAACCATATCTTCATATTCCGTATTTCCAAAACAGCCTTCTCTGAATTTTTCCTGAAACAGTTCTAAATCTTTAAAGATAAAACTTCTCCACAAACAGCTATAATCCGTTTCGTATGCTTCCTTCTGTTTCTCTTCAATACTGCAATAACGCTGATAAATCAGCTTTCCATTCATTTCATACGATTCATTTTTAAAATATTGATTAATATATTTATCATAAAACGCTTTATAAATTTTATTTATATCGCTAACAGAAAGTTTTTCCTTATTGAAAAACTGATTTTCAAATTCTTTTATAAAAGTTCTGTAATTCTGATATGAAATTGCCCGGTCCAATTCTTTTATTCCCTGCTTTTTCATTACATCTATTGCCCACAGCACCGGCGACACTGATAAGCTTCCCCTCACATATGCACCGTCTGTTGTTGTCTTAAATGCAAACCATGCAATACTATCTGACTGTTTCTCCGGTCTTAACTCTGATTCATAATGGACCTGATTTGCTATTAAAGCTGTGCATTTTTCTCTTTTTATATTTCCGAAGCAATAATATAAATTATCCCCTAAAACATGATATGCCGAATACTCCTGTCCATCCTGCATTAAAAAGTTTTCAACATTTACTCCGTCCTTTATTTCATGAAACAGACAAATTTTCTTTACCAGCAGTTTTGTCCCATTTTTATTTTTCATCTGATTTTTTGCTTTTTTATTATTAACACGATCCTCCGGTTTTTCTGCCGGTATCTCCGCCTGTCCTAAAAATTCGATATTTTTCCAATATTCAATTATATTATCTATTGAAATTAATTTATTCATTACCACTCCCATGTATTATAATACATTCCCATTGTTTTTGTATTTTGTAAGAATATATTACTATTTTTAATGAATTAAATCAATTATGATATATCTTAAAAATACACAAAGGAGTCTTTACAATGAACAATTTACAAACACTTATTCAAAATTATCTGGAGTATTGCAAATTTCAGAAAAGATTAGACCAAAAAACATTAAAAGCATACCGGATTGATTTACAGCAATTTTCTAAAAACATTCGTGTGAAAAAAATTACTGAAATCAATTCACATATTTTAGAAAATTATATTGCATCACTCCACTTACAATATCAACCAAAAACTGTTAAACGTAAGATTGCAACACTAAAAGCATTTTTTCATTATTTAGAATATAAAGATATTGTCAGCCAAAGTCCATTGAACCGTATGCAGATACATTTTCGTGAGCCAATAAAGCTTCCAAAAACAATCCCTTTGCATACTTTAGAGCTATTTCTCTCTACAATTTATGACCAATGTGAACACGCTCCAACATTATACCAACGCCGCAATGCTTTGCGTGACGCCGCCGTAGCAGAATTATTATTTTCAAGCGGTATGCGAATATCAGAATTGTGTTCCTTATCCCCTGATAATATTAATCTTTATGATGGTACTATACTTATTTATGGGAAAGGTTCTAAAGAACGTCGTATTCAAATCGGTAATAATGAGGTTCTTGATATTTTACGTAAATATAAAAAAGATTTTACTACTGAAATCAACTCCTGTCATTACTTTTTTGCAAACCAAAACAATGCCCCCTTATCCGATCAATCTGTGCGTAGAATGATTAACAAATACTGTTCTCTGGCCGCCATAGAATTGCACATCACTCCGCATATGTTCCGGCACACATTTGCCACCAGTCTTCTTGAAGCGGATGTTGATATCAGATATATTCAGGAAATGCTCGGTCATAGTTCTATTAATATCACGGAAATATATACTCATGTTGCGATAGCTAAACAGCGCGATATACTGGCAACAAAACATCCCCGCAGGAATTTTAAAATATAATTTCTTATTGAGCAATCTATAGTGTTTGAACTGTAGGTTGCTTTTTGATAGATAATAGAAGATTATCTTTCAATAAATCTTATTTATAATAAACAGGAAAAAGGAAGTTTTTATGAAAAATGAAATAGATTTTTTTATATCACATAGCAGCGAGACAAAACAAAAAATAGCCATTCCAATTACACAAATTTTAACAAACATTGGTTTTGATGTTTGGTTGGATCGAAAACAAATATCTGTCGGTCAACATATATATCCGCAAATAGTAGATGCTATTAAGTTATCTGCTTATTGTATCGCAATTATAGATGACACATTTTTACAAAAAACTTGGCCATTAAAAGAATTACAGTATTTTCATAAGAAATCCGATAACAATATTTTGCCTATATTTGTTAATATAGAAAATGATGTGGTTTATGACAAAATTTCCTGGTTAGACGGAATTGCTTTTGAGAAAATATCAAGTGATACATTTAATCTAACCATACATATGGATATTTTGTGTAGAATTGTAAGCCGCTATTATGAAAATACTACTTATAATTTACTGGAAAATTATGTGGAATTATTGTCAAAGTACTCTTTTCCTTGTAAAGAAACATTGTTATCATTATTGCGGGTTAAGGAATATTATTCACAAGATTTTAGATTGGCTATAATTTCTTTATGTAATGTAAATGATATAACGTATGCAATATTCAAGAATATAAATACTAAACCAAATAAAGCAATTGAAATAGTGTATAATTTTAGTAATATAATTAAACATCACTGTTTTAATATCGAGTTCAATCTAAATTATACTATATATACTGCAATATATAACTCTGTTCTTGTATCAATATCCGAACTTAAGTATATACTTGAACAACAATAATAAACTAATAATCCATCGCTATCGTATCTAAAATTGATATTATAGCATTTACGACTTTATCAGGGTCAGTACAATCTTGCAAAACCTTTTCCTGTCCTTTTAAATAAGGAAAATCATCCAATTTTAAGCTTACCTCATTCCAAATTTCTTTTGCTACATATCCCGTTGAACCTATTGGAATAATATAAGCACCGCATTGCTTTGCCATTTCATACTCTTTATATACACCATCAGCACGAATTATATCACCATCTGATACTTTATTTCCAAACATAAAAATAGCAATTCCGGCATATTTAAAGATTCCTTCTCTGTAATCTTTAATAAGTTGTTCATAATCCGAACGTTCTTTATCTTCATATGGAAAAGCTTTAATTATTAAATGTTTTTCAAGTGCATTTACATTTAACTGACATTCTTCTATTACAGAACTTATTACATAACTTCCAACTCCTCTCCCATGTCCTGTTATTATTTTATAATTTTTTTTATAAATATTGCTAACTAATTTCTTTATAAAGATAGGTGCTGTCTTTTCCCACGCTGCTCCGTATTCTTGTGCTGCTCCAGATATAAATATATTATTACATTTTGATATTTTTTTTACTTCTTTTAATATTTCTGGAATTTGATTATAATCATCTATTAAAACTGTTTCAATACCATAACGAAGTAAATCATGCATTCTTAATTGCTGTTTATTTAAATCATAATAGTACTCTTTACTTTTTCGTATATAATCTTTTTTCTGAATCTTTTTCAAAAATAAATAGTGTGTTCTACGATTTTTATCTAATAAAACTCTGATTCGACTTAAAATATATTTTAAGTTAGGATCTTCAAAGCTAAAACCTATAAATAAAAATGTTTTAGATACTAAATCTCCCTGTAATGTAGTTGAAAACAACTGCCTTGTTTCATTATAAAGCTCATAATCATCCTTAATTATTACACAGTTTTCTGGAGTGCTACAGTCTCCATGCATTTTGTATACAACTGCATCATTTCCAGATAAATTAGTTGCAAGGTTTTGAGGAGTTAATTTTATATCTACGCTTTTGCCAGATTTTTTTAAAGTATCTTCAATTAAATGGTCATAATTTGTTGTCCAAAATGTATGAATAGGAAGTTCTGATAATATCTTTATACTTTCATTTTCTTGAGAATCCGTTACGAATCTATTTAAAATTCTTTCATTTATTTCATTTCGACTTTGTTTTTCATTACAATAATATTGTGCAACTTCTACCAAATCATTTTCTTTTTTAACATCTAACTTAATTTCTTTCGCCAGATCATCAAGTAATTCGTTCCAATCAACAAATCCTGATGCTTTTGATAATCCTGCTCCCGCAAATATAGCTGCATACCCATTCTGAATTGCTTTGGAATATGCTTTCTTAAAGTTCTTAATCTCAACCATAAATATGTTTTTCCTTTTGCTTAATATAATTATTTACTTGTTTGTAATCATTTTATATGCTTATTAAAAGATAATCTTCTATTATCTCTTTCTTTTTACTATATCACATATTATCTAATTTTACATCACCATTCTGCAATGTTATCAGCTTTTTAACAACCCCATCTTTCCCCACTCCCCTCTTGCAAATCCCCGCTCCTTCCCTTACAATGAAACTATATTTTATAAAGGACGGAGATTTTCATGAACATTTTGTTCCCAGTGAAGACCTTGTGCTTTTTAACTCTCTGGAATATTTCTTAAATAAATGCGATTACTACTTAAAGCATAACAATAAACGCCGCTGGATTGCCGTCAATAGTTATGGAAAAGTAAAAGATATCCCTATCATCTGATTGATAATAAAATCATTTTTGTTTCATATCAAGAAATTATTCCAAAAAACTCATGGGCATCTATAAAAATAGGTTGTATTTATCCTATAATATGCATATAATATAAATGAAAGTGAGGTGCATATTATGACAGTTGATACGAATACAATGATTTCTATAACAGAAGCCAATCAGAATTTTTCAAAGGTTGCCAGAGTTGTTGATGAACATGGCACAGCAGTTATCCTTAAAAACAATGTACCAAGATATCTTGTAATTGACTTTAGCAAAGCAGAGCAGGAAAAAATAGCATCCACAGAGGACGTATTTGCTATATCAGAGCGCCTTATCAAGCAAAATACGGAAGCTTACGAGGTGCTTGCCAAATGATAAAATTGAGCAAAGAGCAGGCCATTTTACTTCATGAGCGACTGATTGAAGCCACTGGTGGTAGTAATGGCATTCGTGATAATGGTATGCTGGATTCAGCACTGGCTAATCCATTTCAGTCATTTGGAGACAAAGAATTATATCCAAGTGTGCAGGCAAAAGCAGCACAGCTTTGCTTTGGAATTGTAAAGAACCATCCTATGGTTGACGGAAACAAAAGATTAGGTACACATGTAATGTTAGTGTTCCTGGCATTAAATGGTTATGAGCTTTCATATACACAAAAAGAACTGAGTGACACTATCCTTGATTTGGCATCTGGCAAAATAGGTGCGGAGGATATATTGCAATGGATTATACGCCACCAAAAGTAATGCACGAGATTATCATATGCAATTAAGTTCATTGTAATGAATTACATACCGCCCCAAATGAAAACCCATCTTTCCCACTCCCCTCTTGCAAATCCCCGCCCCGTCCCTTACAATAAAATTATATTTTATAAAAGAAACGGAGATTTCCATGAATATACTGATTTTTGAATATGAACATATGGCAATTGAAGATTTGTGCGAAGCACTGACAAATCTTGGTCATGTTTATACCGTTATTACTGATGAACAGATATACGACCGCGCCAACGGTGCTTTTGCCGCCCGGTTTGATAAGCATATTGAAAGTGCTTCTTATGATGCTGTTTTCACTTTTAATTATTTTCCAATCATTTCTAACTGCTGTAAAAAGCACAATATACCTTATATAGCCTTTGTATATGATTCGCCGCTCGTTTCGCTGTATTCATATACCATTATCAATCCCTGCAATTACGTATTTTTATTTGACCAGCAGACTTATCTGGAACTAAAAAAAGAAAATATCCAAACTGTTTATTATATGCCCCTTGCTGTCAATACCAGCCGGCTGGATAAGATGACCGCTTCTGCCATTTCCGCTTCCCAGCAGCCACTGGATTTTTATCAGAGTGATGTTTCCTTTGTCGGTACAATGTATAATGAAATACACAACCTGTATGACCGCATGGAACATTTATCCGACTACACCAAAGGCTATTTACAGGGGATTATGCAGGCACAGATGAAAGTGTATGGATATTACTTTATTGAAGAACTCTTATCCAAAGAAATCATTGAAGATATGCAGCACTCCCTGCCGCTGCAACCGGGAAATGACAGCGTTGAATCTACAGAATGGCTCTTTGCCCATTATGTAATTGCCCGTAAAATTGCGAACTTAGAGCGTACTGCGCTTTTAAAAGCTGTTTCTGAACATTTTAATACAAAACTTTACACTCCGAACCCTACACCAGAACTTTCGCAGATTCACAATATGGGTTCTGTGGATTACCAGCACCAGATGCCGTATGTTTTTAAAAATTCGGCTATCAACTTAAACATTTCCCTGCGCAGTATCCGAAGCGGTATTCCACTCCGATGTTTCGACATTATGGGATGTGGCGGATTTTTACTTTCCAATTATCAGGGGGATTTCTATGAACATTTTGTTCCCGGCGAAGACCTTGTGCTTTTTGAATCTCAGGAAGATTTCTTAAATAAATGCGATTACTATTTAAAGCATGACAATGAGCGCCGCCAGATTGCTGCCAACGGTTATGGAAAAGTAAAAGAATTCCATACGTATGAAGTACGACTGAAAGAAATTTTTGAGGTGGTATTTTCCAAATAAACTTACACAAAAGGACTCATCTAAACGATATAAATCATTCTACGAGTCCTTTTGTATTATTATTCGTAAATTATATGTTCAGCGATTCTCTCTAAAAAGATATTCTCATACCGTTTCAAAAGCTCTGCATCTGTAATCGGTGTATTTTCTGCATCCTTATAAAATCCAAATACTTTATAATCTCCAAGTAAGAACCGGCCTTCCTCATCTGTCTTTTCAGAATTTTCAAAGTGAATTTCATAATCCCTGGCATTTGCAACTGCACGATATACATCTTTGGGATGCAAAGATTCTGTAATTGTATACTCTCTCTCTTCCAAACCACCAAATGCTTTTGGCAGTTTACCATCGATGCTGGCTGCATCATATTGAATATCTGCAAGCCTGCACATAATTGGGAGATAATCCGCTGTTGATATAATCTCATCTGTTACCTGCTGTTTTACATTTGCACCTCTAAACATAAATGCAACTTTTGTTCTTTCCTTAGAAAGAAACGGTTTACCTGTTGGTATCAGATATCCCTGTCCATGATCTGCAAATAAACTGATTAAAATTTCATCATCTGTATAATTGTTTTCAATATAAGTATAAAGAAAACCAAACAGCATATCAAAATACTGAATTGTTTTTTTATACATTGCTGTCTTTTTTGCACTATAATTCTGCTTCACTGACGTCACGCCCAATTCGTCAAGTTCCCGTTCTTCCAGTGTAAGATTTTTCTGTACGGCATCTGATAAATCCAGCCCGTCTGCTACATCATGCAGGTCACCTACTGCCATCCAAAGATATTGATCTGTCTCCTTAAATGTTTCTAAATGCTCAATAACATCCATAATTTCCTGTTCAGCTCTAGCCCCCATAGACTGGTGCTGATACACATATTGATCCAACCCCCTTGCATAACCGTAAGATGGTATACTTCTCCATTCACCATCCATCTTGCTTGTATAATATCCTTTTCCCTTAAAGTACTCAATTAAAGTTGGACTGTTTTTCGGCAATTCACCGTCCAGTTTGTCATGAAACATCATATGATGCAATGTATCCAAACCACTCACGCAAGTTGCAAGACTTGGATATGTCCACTCGGAACAGCTATGTGCCTGTGTGCAGATTGTTCCTTTGCTGAAAAATTTATAGGTATTTGGCATCAGCTTTTCAAAATCATCACCATTAATAACTTCCTGTGCCAGTCCATCTGCAAAAAAGCTCAAAACAAGTTTTCGCCTTCCCTGCTTGTGTTCCAATGGAATCGGATAACCATAATATGCCTGTTTCATTGATTCAACCTGTATACCATTTTTGACCCTGTAGTAGTTAAAATGTTGTGAATATAACTGACCTACCTTATGCACTTCCTCTGGTGATTGAAATGTATGCGTATTATCATTTTCAACACTTGCTATCGGAAGTAAATATTCATCCGATGTTCTTTTTACAAAACTTCCATTTCCCTTTTTAGCAAATTTGAGAAATTCTGCCTTTGTTCTTATCAGACTTAAATTTTCTTCACCAATGAATTGTGACAGTGGTGCTCTATATATCCCAATATATCTTAAATCATCGTCTGTAACCCAGTATTCTTTGCCTACAACCAGTCTGTTTTCATCTCTGGCAATTTTTTCAGCTTTGCCCCATACTACATCCTGACGATTTAAAAAAGATAACATTCTAGAAATATTTACGGAATCATTGTAAGCTATATACTCATTTGACAACTTTTCGAACGAATCCTCTAAGTTTTTAATTTGTGCTTTTATATCTTCCAATATACTGTCATTTGCATAATGTGTATATAAATTTAAAGCATATGCAATATGATAACTCTTCAACGCTTCAAGTATCATTCCCTTTGCCTGATATACACTTGCCTGATAATAATATGACTCATAGCTGGTTGGAAATTTATGTACGCATTTATCTGCTATTTTCTGCGCTTTTTCCAGTTCTCCAACTGTCAATGCGAGAACACATTCATAAAACCATAAATCTCTGTCTGATGGATATTGTTCTTTGTATTTATGCAGTAGTCCACTCACTTCTTCGAAGTTTTCCTGTTCAAAATAAGATTCTATTTGATTTTTAGCTCTGTTTTCATTTTTACTCCGCCTTTAAATTCAGCTTTTCTTCCATCCGTCGCATCTCCTCGAATTCACCCATATCTAAAAATGAATCTTCGCTGATTGGATACATTCCTACTTTTCTATTTTCTTTTAACAACTTGTCTGTTAAATCCGTCATATGAAAAAAGGTATCTTCCGGTATTTCTTTTTTCAATTCCGGATTTAAAATATACATTCCGGTATTCACAAAATAAGACAGTTTCGGTTTTTCTTCCATTGACTGTACCACTCCGTTTTCACTGGAATGTACCACACCGTATGGCACCACAATATTTTTTAAAGCCGTAATAATAGTCAATTCATTACCGGATTCTTTATGATACCGGTAGATATCTTCATAATCCGCATGAATTAAAATATCGCAATTCGTAACAATAAATGGTTTATCAAACTCTTCCTGAATTAACCGAAGGCTTCCTGCGGTTCCAAGCGGCTTATCCTCTTCCACATAATGTATACTGTAGTCTCTTTCACTCTCTGAAAAATAGGACTTTATCATATTTTTACGATAATTAACCGTCGCATAAAAATGCTGTACCTCATATTCACAAAATCTTGTAATAATCCTCTCCATAATAGGAATATCTCCGATTGGAATTAAAGGCTTTGGTAAAATCTTCGTATATGGATATAATCTTGTTCCCTTTCCACCTGCCATTATAATCACCGGCACATCTTTTAACGTTCCTTTTATATCTTTATGTACTGCAGCCTTTTCATCCCGGAAGATTATATCTGATACAATACCTTTAGCAGTAACAACTGGCAATGCTGTAATCGAATACTGCTGCATCAGCATTTTTGCCCTGTTTTGTTCCTTTTTTACAATTTTTTTTGGAGCTGTATTCATAAACTTTTCAATCGCTGCCTGTAAATCTCCCGTGCGAATGAGCCACCGGCGGATATCGCCATCTGTAAGAACCCCCGTCAACTTTTGCTTATTGTCGGTTACAAAAAGAATTCCTCTTGCATTGGAATCAATTTTCTGCATTGCTTCGACAACTGCACTTTCCGAGGAAATTAAAAACTTATCTAATTGCTCCGCCTTCATAAAAACCTCCATGTTTTCTGCTCATTTTCCATAATAAGCTTTATATATTACTGTAAATCTAATTTGTCTGCTAACACTTTTACCACCCGCTCTATTTCTTCTTCCGTCAGGCTTGTACTGCACGGTACATTGATAATGCACCTGCTATATTCTTCTGCCTTTTCAATCTCGTATGCAATATCAGATTGATATGGTTTCTGCTCATGAATCAATCCCCATATTGGTCTTGTCTGGATTTTCTCATCCTGAAGTAATTCAATCAGTGTTCTCACCTCAACTGCACATTCCTTTGGAATCGGAAAAGAATAAAACCACTTATTAGACTCTGTTCCCTGTCTGAATTTTAATAATTGCGGTAATCCTATCTTTTTTAAACATTTCTGATAGGTATCATAATTTTTCTGCTTTCTTTGTATGAATTCCGGTAATAATTCCAGCTGTGCCACGCCAATTGCCGCCTGCACATTTGTCATACGATAATTGTATCCAATCTCATTATGAACATAATACAAGGCATCATCTTTTGCCTGTGTAGACAAATATTTTACATAATCCAAATCTGATGGATTTTTAGCTGTTATTGCTCCGCCGCCGCCGGTTGTAATAATCTTATTTCCATTAAATGAATAGGCTCCGTAGTCACCAATCGTACCTGCCATTTTTCCGGCATACTTTCCATCTGTAAAATGTGAGCCCAGTGCCTCCGTTGCATCTTCAATCACCTTTAAATGATACTGACCGGCAATCTCCATAATCTGTTCCATATCAGCCAGATTCCCGAAAACATGCACCACCACTACTGCTTTTACAATCTGTCCCGTCTTTTTATATACAAGATATTCTTCCTGTAATGCACACTCTTTTTCGCAAAAGCTTCTCAATTTTTCCGGATTCATACACAAACTGTCATCACAGTCCATGAATACAGGTTCTGCAAACTGATACTTCACAGGATTTACAGCCGCAATAAATGTAACTGTCGGAACAATTACTAAATCTCCCGGTTTTACATTACACGCAACCAGCGCAAGATGTAATGCACTTGTACCACTCTGACATGCCGCTGCTTTTTCTACTCCTAAAAATTCTGCTAATTTTTCTTCAAACTGAACAATATATGCACCACCTGTTGATACCCAGCCCTGATGTACTGCATCTAATACATATTTTTCTTCATTTCCCTCAAAATTTGGTATTGATAACGGAATGAATTTTTTCATCATTTTCTATCCCCTTCGTTTAAGAATTGATTTATTACTTTCATATGTGAATTTTTAGTTGTATAATGACTTAACTCTAATTGCCATTGACTATGTCCATTTTCATCTCGATTTAATAATGTATATCCCATATTACCATAAAATTCGCTAACCATTCCATTCTTTGATGTGCAATAATAATATCCAACAATTCTACTAATTCCTCTTTTTTTTGCCTCTGATATTAAAACATTCATCATTGCATTCTCAACTTCTCTCTTCAAAACACGACAACTCATAAGCCACAGTCTAATATCCAAAACATTACCTCGTATTTCTCCAACAACAACTGTAATAAGGCCATTATCTACATATTTATCAATTAATCTGCCACATAAACATATATAATTCTTCTGTCTTCCCATATTTCTAATATCGTCTTCTGTACAACGTAATGTCGTTAAATTAAACTGATTAGATTTATTTGTTAATTGTGCGATTCTTTCTATATACATATCTCGAAAGTTATCTATGTACAATTGCATTTGTAAACTTTCCAAATATTCTTCATAATTTGCAAATAATGCTTTTTCTTCAGCTGCTTTTACTTTGGCATGATACATTTCCGTTTTTTTTAAATCCTCTTGTGATAACACAGTGGCTTCAAAATAGCCACTATGATCTAGTATATTAATAAAATTTTCAATTTTATCCATGTCCGGTACCGCTACGTTCGGTAATTGCGAACTTACTATATCTCTTTCCACTGGATTATCATCAATAAATACAAAACTATCAATCCCCAATGTTAGTTGAGCTGCAATTTCACTTATATTTTGATCTTTTGTGTTCCAATTTGCTTTTATTGCGACAAAATCTTCTGGTCTAAGAATCCCATCTGGATGTTCTAATCCTTCTAAAGCATTCTTCATATCATTTTTTGAATTAACTGCTAATATAACTCCAATATCTTTAAGTCTTTTGCAATATTGCTGAAACTCTAAATACGCCTGTCCCTCTGACTGTTCATGTCCTATTTTAATACCTTCTACACCGTCATCTCCAATCACTCCACCCCATAATGTATTATCCAAATCCAATACCATTACCTTTTTATTTTTGCCATATATTGACTTAATAATATTTGCTACACTTTGCGCCACATACGGTATAGCATTTATTGCCATTGCACATTTATACATATTCCAATACAATGGATCATTCCATTCTGTAATTCCATAATCTTGTGCAATATATTCCAAATCGTTAATATAAAAATTTTCATTCATTTGAGCATATTGATAAAATTTTTGATTAAGACATGAAATAAAATTACTTTTCCCCCTATAATCCCAAATATCACGATTTCCCATTAATCGGCTATTAGGTCGCTCAAAATTATTTTGAATAATAGGACAATGAAATTTATATTTAAGTTTTTCCCACATTATCTCAAAATGGTCATATTCTTCTGCCAATAATTTTTCTACATCTCCTTTAGAATCAGACATTTTGGGGAATTTATTTATATTTCTCCAATTTGTATGAATGTAGATTATATCTGGTTTAAACTCACTTAATTCCCCAGTTTCAAAAACCGACTCCTGCCAATACTGTCCATAATCTGATTGATAGAATTTTGCTGATATTCCATAATACAATAAAAAATTTTCCAATTGCTCAACTATTTCATTCGTCGTAGAGCCTCCCAATACCGCAATTTTCTTTTGAATTAAATGATTATTCTTTAATAATTCACGTCTAATTTTATTCTTTTTTCTAAACAACATTTTTGTATCTAATGGATAATTAAAATAGTTCATATTTGCACCACCTTTTTTTTAATTTGGGCGATCTTGATCACCATCACCTTTAAATAGAACTATATCACTATATGTAGTACATATATTTATATCAATATTGCTTTGTACAAATGGAGCAAAATAATTGGGAATTATATTTTCATTTTCTCCTACAAGTCTATATCCTGCCTTATACATCTTTGTTTTATCCAATCCAATCTCATACATATCAATGTATTCAGCGCCTAAGTTTTCTGCAATATTATCGATTTGAATCGTTACTTCATATATCAATTCTTTTCTTCCAATAACATCTATAATTCTCAAAACCTTTTGCTGTCTATATTCCTGCACTCTAAACACAATTACTGTTTCAATTTGATTATTTTCCTGCTGTACCCCCATTACTATATATTTATATATTGGATGATTAAAATATCTTTTTTTTATATATTCATGACTTTTAAAAGGAACTTCTTCGCTATCAAATAATTTATCAGATGCAGTTTCTATTAGTTTGTCATAATAACTAATATTTACTAGCTTTAGTTTGTCATTCTTTTTTACATTTGGTATTGTTTTATCTATAATTTTTGCAATCTGATATTTTTCACATGGTCGTAATCTATACCACTGTTTCAATTTTGCTGTTTCTATCCCTAATCTATGATATATTTTTTCTGAGGAGTCAATATTTATACCGTTACAAAACATATATCTATGTGGTTCTTCATTTAAAAGAAACACTAATAACTTCATCCCTAAAAATCCTGTTTTCTCTTTTGCCTTCCATAATGAAAGTGAAATATCCTTTCTCTCATCATTCCCATAAACAATAAAACCTAATATTGCTTGTATTTTAAATTTTTTATCTTCAGCTATTATCATATTAACTTTATCACTAATATACTGCCATTCAAACAATTCTCTATTTCGAGAAAGGATATGTCCTTTTTTCCAGTTTTCATCAATAAATTTCATTATTGAAGGTATGTCGTTTTGAGTTGCATATCTAATATTATACTCTAACATTTTTTCACCTTTTTCAATCTGTACAACCACTTAAATTTATATTTGCGCCACTAATAAACTCCGCTTCATCGGATAAAAGCATATATATTGTAGGAATAACATCTCTTACTTCTAAATTTCTATGTTTTGGATTTTTTTGAGCTGTAATCTCTTTTATTTTTCTACCTATTCCCTCTACAAATTTAGTATTAATCATTGCAGGTGATATACCATTTATATTAATTCCTTGATTTCCAAAATCACTGTCAATACTCTTCATTAATCCTAACAATGCATATTTTACCGTCACATAGCCCGACATATTTTGGGGTGGTATTCCTATTGTATAAGCCGTCAACATTACAACTATTTTACCGTAATGCTTTTTAACCATACTAGGAATAAAAGCCTTTACAATTTCCGCAAAAGAATACACCTGAATGTTCATATCTTTTTGAATTAATTCTGAATCCCATTCCGAAATTCTTGTATATTTAAAATTACTTGCCGATAAATTAATGATATGTGTTGGTTCAATATTTAAATTTTGAATAGAACTAATCATTGCTTTAGTTTGCTGCAAAATACTCAAATCTGCTTGAATCAAATATATGTTACTGTCCTTATATTGTTCTTTTATTTTCTCTAAATCATCTTTTGATTTATTATAATGTGCAATAATAATTATATCTTGTCTATTTTCTACTTCTATTAACTTCTGAATTAATGCTATTCCTATATCCGAAGATGCTCCTATAATTAAAAATACCTTACTCATAGCTATTCTTTTCGCTAGTAAAACTTACTGTAATTTCAGCTACGTTTACTACTATTCCCTCCTGATTAATCATTTTTGCTTTTATTCTGATCCTACGTGTTCCCTCTCTTTTATCAACCACTTTTCCTTCAATTAAAAGTTTATCACCAACATAAACAGGTTTTCTAAAATCAACATTGCATTTATTTAGCAAACATTTTTCTCCTGGCAAATACATTCCTACCAACGTTGAATATAATGAAGATGCTAACATTCCGTACACAATTTTATCACTAAATCCATGATTTTTTGCGTATTGATGATCTATATGCATTGGATTATAATCCCCTGATATCAATGTAAACATTTTCATCTTCTCTTCAGTAATTTGAGTTTCAAAATGTTCTTGTACACCAATCTTAATTTCTTCGAAACTATAATGATTCATACTTATGTCCTTACTTAATTTTTTTTAATATTAAATCTATCATGCTTCCGACATTTTCTATTCCTATAATATCAGCCATATCAAAACGTATATCAAACTCATCTTCTATCATCTCTATAAGATTCATTTGCATGAGTGAATCCCAACCCTCAATGTCTAAAGATGTTGTTTCTAATCCCACAACTAAATTTTCCCTATCAAATGCATCTGCAAATATTTCATTTACTTTTTTCAAAATTTCCTCTTTATTCATACTAATCTTGTATGATAATTAGGAAGTTAATTATCACACGTTTCCTTTCTTTTAATATCGTGGTTCAATACAATTCAGATACT
>ENA-USYV01000194-USYV01000194.1-human-gut-metagenome-genome-assembly--contig:-NODE-194-length-70757-cov-6.873911_pt1 | contig 70757 bp, 51 predicted proteins | sample MGYA00250066_ERZ773514 | MGnify/ENA primary metagenome ERZ773514 (study PRJEB29103, sample SAMN06112049) | human gut metagenome | biome: human gut; feature: ankylosing spondylitis patient; material... | reverse complement strand
AACATTTTATCTTTATGGAATATCACGCGATCGAGGAAGCGGAGGCGTTCGGCAGGATTAAGGACGTGCTTGCCGAGCGCGCGGCACACGGGGTGGAGGTACGCCTGTTTTACGATGACGTCGGCAGTATCGGCTTTATCGATCCGGGCTTTATCAAGCGCATGGAAGCCATCGGTGTAGAGTGCCGGGTATTCAATCCGGTACTTCCGATTCTAAACATTTTCATGAACAACCGCGATCACAGAAAGATTACGGTGGTGGACGGAAAGATCGGCTACACGGGCGGCTACAATCTTGCGGATGAATATTTTAATATCACGCACCCGTACGGAGTCTGGAAGGATACCGGAATCCGTCTTGCGGGAGATGCGGTGGCAAGCCTGACTGTGACATTTCTTCAGATGTGGAATGCCACGGCGGAGGCGGACCATGAGTTTCAGACGTATTTTCCGAAGCCGGATTACCGCGCGGCAGACACCGGTTTTGTACAGCCGTATGCGGACGGCCCCCTGACGGACGGCTATTTTGCGGAGGATGTTTATTTGAATCTCATCAAGAGTGCGAAACACTTTTTCTATGCGGCGACGCCGTATCTGATTATCAGCGATGATATGACGAGGGAACTGTGTCTGGCTGCCGAGCGCGGCGTTGATGTGCGGATTGTGACACCGGGAATCCCGGATAAGAAGTTAGTGTATCAGACGACACGCTCCTACTATGCGCCTCTGGTGCGGCGCGGCGTGCGTATCTATGAGTACACGCCGGGATTTATCCATCAGAAGCAGACACTTTGTGATGGGGAGACGGCGACGGTCGGAACGATCAATTTTGACTATATTAATACTTTTCGTCTATACTTTGGACACCATACTACATGGTATTTACAGGAATAGACGACATTGTTGTTTGATTTATATGTTGTGTTCATATTTGTATTATACTATGGTTTATTAGTTAATACAATTACTATTTTGTCCCTCTTCAATTATCCCCATAGTTGAAGCAAGGGGTTTTACGACGCATTGGATAAAATACTATATTCCAAAACGACACAAAAAAATCGCCGAACCCCAGTAAAATCAAAAGGTACAGCGATTTTTTTGTTTAGCAACTGTCAAAGACAGGAGTATAAAACGGTTTCTGACCAATGTCAAGCCAGAAAGATTTAAGCCCTCTTACATTGTCTGATTTGCAAGACAGAATTCTTATAATTCAGGAATCACTGTCGTCCATAGATGATTTCCTATTTTCTGGAAATCCCCCTCCAGAGACATTACAGTTACTACTGCATCCTTGTCAGGAAACGCCAGACAGAACTGACCATAATTTCCATCGGATCGATAGGAACCGGCTTCCGGATTCATGACAAACTGATATCCATATCCAAAACCGGAATAAAGATTTCCCGGACTTCCTGCCACTGAATTATCCACCAGATTGGACGTTGCCATCTTCATATACGACTCTGGCACCAGCTGTTTTCCATTATAATTTCCCTTGTGAAGAATCATCTGTCCATACCGGGTAAACTCATCAATATTCACATAAAGTCCATTAGCCGCATGCACATGCCCTTTCGGACACAAAGTCCAGTCTGGATTTCCAATTCCCAGCGGCTCAAAAAAGCGATTTCTCAAATATTCCAGAAGATTAACTCCCGCACGTTTTTCAATCGCGCAGCTGATCATATAAGTATTAAAATTGCTGTACAGCCATTCTGTTCCCGGTTTTTTTATCACTTTCGCATTCTCGAAGAAATATCGGATCCAGTCCGGAGTTGTGTAACGCTCCGGCCAGTCACAGAAAAACAGAGAGCTTTCCAAACCTGTAGTCATTGTCAGCATATTTTCCAGCGTTACATCCCCCAGATATCCTTCCGGATTCTCCGGTGCATACTCTGGAAAAATATCCACAATCTTCTCATCAAGTCGAATCAGCCCTTCATCAAGTGCGATTCCTGCCGCACAGGACACAACACCCTTGCAGGCAGACCAGGTGTTAAGGCGTGTCTTGACCGGCATTCTTTTATATTCTGCCGTTAACTGTCCTTCACGCCATATCTGCGCATACATAACATTGAGATTTTCTTTTAAAGTTTTGATAGCAAATTCATTGATCAGGTTCTGGTCTTTATTCATAAACATTAATCCTCCCACACACTTGTTTCCATCTTTACATCAGGACTTACACTTCTAAACCATCCGTAAGCCATGCATACTACAATGGCTATCAGACTGATGATTACTACCGGAAGTTTCAGGCTTCTGCAAGAATTGATAAAAATGCAGATATATGCAAACAGGCTCAAACAGCAGAGGAAATAATATTTTCCGTTAGAAATATGCATTGGTGATTTTTCCCATGCTTCTGCATGTTTTTTCGGAAGCTGGAAATACGCATAAATCTGCAGAAATGCCAATGCTGATGCCAGAAGCATAATATTATTTACAACATCACTGATAGAAAAGTCCAGTAACACAGGTAATATTCCCATAAGATAAGTAAATGTCATCAGTTTCCAGTAAGCCCCTCTTCTGTTCTGAGCTGCCCATGATTTCGGAAGCCATCCATCTTTACAGGACTGTGCAACCGGAATACAGTTATTGGAAATTGTTGAATTAATGGATGAAGACAGTGCAAGTACCGGACCACCAATCATAAATACTGTGAAAAGTGCCGGATTTAAAATATTTTTTGCAACCAGGGTAAGCGGCTGTCCGGCTACCTGATCCAGAGGAAGCACACCACTTGCTACAATTGCAACACCGCCATATACAACCATCAGTGTCGGAATACAGTACAGAAGTGCCTTTGGAATATCTTTATGCGCTTCTTTTGCCTGTTTACCATAATTCATAATGCAGGAATATCCGTTTGTTGAATATACATACAGCATGATTGCGGAAAAGAATCCGGATGGACCATTGGAGAAAAAGTCTGGTGCTGTAAACTCAAACACCGGATTTTTCAGCTGGAGGCATCCCAGAACAATAAACAGACCAAGTGCAACAAACAGCAGGATAACCAGAATTTTCTGTACCTTCGCCATTACATCCACACCACACAGATTGATGGCAAAGAACACACTCAGGGCTGCAATTCCAAACCATTTCGCATTAATCTGCGGCCACAGGGAATTTGCATACATACCAATTGCCACACCATAAGTCGCCAGATTGATCGTCTGTGGCAAAAATCCTACTGCATACATACCGGCAACTCGTTTGCCGGCCATATCTCCTACCAGAGAATAAAATCCTCCTCCAAGTTTCAGTGTAGATGTGATCCATGGAATTGGTGCAATCATCATAAATCCCCAGATACATGCAGCTACATATGCCAACCATGCTGACTGACCAGTCAAAAGAATTGCCGGTCCGATCAGTGTCAGAACACCCGATCCAATCGCCTGTCCTACACCGATTGTATAAAGATCACTTCGTTTCAGGTAACCTGTTTTTTCTTTTATTTCCTTTACTGTTGACGACATAAAAGCCCCCCTTTTTTATTGACTTTAACATTAATAGTGTAATTAATTCTTTTTCTGACGTCATATGAATTATTTAATGCTATATTAACATCTAGGTTTCAAGATTTCTATTGACAATATTATTAAAAATACACACTTTAATTTGTGCATTATTTACATCTTTTTTATATTAAGAAGAATTTTTTGCTCCATTATATTGTAATCAAACTTTACACCTGTTATAATTTATTATACTAATCGTACAGTACAGGAGGTTTTCATGAAAATAGAACAGTTGATCCGTGAAAAAGTATCTTTCCTTTCTGCCGGTCAGAAGAAAGTCGCCGAATATATATTACAACACCTTGATTCATTCAGTTATTCCACCCTTGCGAAACTCAGCAAGGAAATTTCCGTAAGCGAAACCACTATCATACGCCTTGCCTATTCCCTGGGATTTGAAAGTTTTTCTGAAATGCAGCGTACTGTACAGAATGATATTCTTTCCGTTCCTACGGTTATAAAAGACGATTCACGGCTGGATAGCGGAAATTTTTATCAAAACATCATTGCCAATGAACTCCATTCCATGGAAAACTGGGCATCTCATCTGAATCAGGAAGATATGGATCAGATTGTTACCCATCTGAGCAATGCCAAAAAACGCCTCATTGTTGGTGCACGCTCTTCCTACAGTGCCGCTCTCTGGATGGGAACTCTGTTGAATCAGCTTCTTGGAAATACCAAGGTGGTTCACGAATTTTACGATTCCAATTTCGAATATCTCACAGAAGCATCCGAGGATACAGTTGTTCTTCTGATCTCTTTTGCCCGCTATACCAAATGGTCTCTGAAATATGCACAGATTGCCAAAAATCATGGTGCAAAGATACTCGCCATCACAGACAGCATTTCATCACCGGCATGGGCGCTGGCAGACCACGCTATCATTATAGAGATCAATCTCAATGAAATGGGATTTAACTCCTTCTCATGCCTCTATTGTCTGTTTGACAGTATTGTTGCAAAAATCCGCAAAACCAGGTGCAAATCCATCAGTACACGACTTCATGACCTGGAAGAACTTTATTCAGACTTTGATCTTTTTTACGAATAATAATTTCAGGGGGGGATTATCATGCAGGAAATTTTAGATATTTTTCTTGAGAAATCAAAGCAACATCATTCCAATATCATCTACGCACAGATATATAAAAATGATCTTCTAAAAGAAGAATTCAGACTTTTTCCGGTCAAAACCCGTTTAAATATATGGTCTATCAGCAAGCCTTTTGTTGCAATGGCCGCAGGTATCGCAGAACGTGAAGGACTGATCACTCTTGATGAATACATTTATCCCTGGTTTGAAAAATATTTCCCTTCCGACCCTTCTGAAAATCTGTACAAGATAAAGATCCGTGATCTTCTTACCATGTCATCCGGTCAGAAAGATCCGCTCTTTTTCTGCGATGGACCAGAGCGATACAGAGAAAAGGACTGGGTGAGATATTTCTTTCAGAATGATTCTTTTCCATATACACCCGGTACTCATTTTGTGTACAGCAATTTTTGTTCCTATATTTTATCTGTTCTTCTGGAAGAGAAATCCGGAACGGGTCTGCTGAATTATCTGCGATATCGTTTCTTTGAACCGGTTGGCATTCCGAATCCGGACTGGACCCTCTGCCCTCAGGGACATTGTATGGCAGCTAACGGACTGTATCTGACGATTGATGAATTGGCTCGTTTTGGACATCTGCTTCTGCATGAGGGTTCCCTGAACGGAAAACAGATCGTCCCAAAAAAATTCGTGATTGATGCCTGTCAGAAACATATCGATTCTTACAATCCACTGACGGAGCATCCGGATTACCAGAGCTATGGTTATGGATATTTCATATATATGGGACCTATGGAAGATACACTGATCCTGTCCGGCAATTACGGCCAATACTGCGTCGTTGATAAAAAACGTCAGATGGTATCCTGTGTCATGTCCCTGGATGGCAATGACCACAAAAAAATCCGTGATGACCTGGTGGATTCTCTTGCAGAATATTACGGTGTGAAAATTTCACATATATAAAAAAATGCCACTCCGCGGCCACATCATATGATATTCGCAATCCGCTAACGCTACTTGCTCATAAAAAAATGCCGCTCCCGCGGCCATATCATATGATATTCGCAATCCGCTAATGCTACTTGCTCATAAAAAAATGCCGCTCCCGCGGCCACATCATATGTTATTCGCAATCCGCTAACGCTACTTGCTCATAAAAAAATGCCGCTCCCGCGGCCACATCATATGTTATTCGCAATCCGCTAACGCTACTTGCTTATAAAAAAATGCCGCTCCGCGGCATTTTTTTATATCACTAACCAATCCTCAATCATAGCTGTATTATGTAGCAGTACTGCCTCATTTCCCTTCGTTACAAAAATCCTCTGCACAAACACATCCACAACTTCACCTTCCCGGACGGGTTCTTCGTCAAGGCTTCTTCTGGCGCTGAGTGTGGTGTTTCCTACTCGGACTTTCAGTTCCAGGCTGCTGCCGCGGAATGCGACTCGTTCTACGATGCCCTCTGTTGCGGAGCTTTTATATTTCTGTTCCTCGTTCTTCTTAGTCACTTTTACAAACTCCGGACGGACAATGGCTTTTTCGCCTCCCGGAACTTCCTCGAAGTGATTGAACACCTGGTAATCATCGATCACAGAAGTCTGCCCGAAAAATCCCGCCGTAAACGCAGTATCCGGATTCTGATAAACCTCCAGTGGAGTTCCCTTCTGCTCGATCCGTCCACGGTTGGTAATAATAATTTCATCCGCCACCTCAATAGCCTCATCCTGGTCATGGGTAACAAAAATACTGGTGATCCCCAACTTCTCGATCATATCCTTCAGCCAGCTTCGAAGCTCCGTACGGATCTTTGCATCGATCGCCGCAAAAGGCTCATCCAGAAGGAGAAGCTGCGGATTCGGAGCCAGAGCCCGGGCAAAAGCCACTCGCTGTCTCTGACCACCGGACAGCTGACTCGGATATCTTTTCTCCAGGCCCTTCAGCCCGATCAGCTCTACCAGTTCCATAACCCTCTGCTTAATATACTTCTTGTCCGCCTTCTGCACCTTCAGGCCAAATGCAATATTATCATACACCGTCATATACCGGAAAAGAGCATAATTCTGGAACACAAATCCAATGCCTCTCTCGCTGGCAGGCACATCATTGACCACTCTTCCGTCGATGATGATCTCACCGCTGTCCGGCTGCTCCAAACCGGCGATCATACGGAGAATCGTAGTTTTTCCGCTTCCGCTGGGCCCCAGAAGACCGATCAGCTTCCCCTTTTCGATACCAAAGCTTACGTTATCAGATGCCTTGTAATCCCCATATGTTTTATTGATATTTTTTAACTCAACGTACATCGCCTTTTTCCCCCTTTCCTTTATGCTCCAGAACATTTCTTGCGATCAGAAGGATCACCGCCAGGATCACCAGGATCGAAGAAACCGCAAATGCCGGAACATACTGGAATTCGTTATAAAGAATTTCCACATGAAGCGGAAGTGTATTTGTTTTTCCACGGAGATGTCCGGACAGTACGGACACAGCTCCAAACTCTCCCATGGCTCTGGCTGTACACAGCACAACACCATAGAGAAATGCCCACTTGATATGTGGAAATGTCACCTTGGTAAAAATCGTCCAGCCTTTTGCTCCCATCAGTGCTGCCGCCTCTTCCTCATCGAACCCTATGGATTCCAGAACCGGTATGATCTCTCTGGACACAAATGGAAATGTGACAAAAATCGTTGCTAGGATAATTCCCGGAACTGCAAACACGATCTGTATCCCTGCACTTTCAAGAACAGAATAAAGAGGACTCTGCTTTCCAAAAACCAGGATATAGATAAGACCTGCGATAACCGGTGATACTGTAACCGGAACATCGATCAAAGTGGTAAGGAGCTTTTTTCCCCGAAAATGAAATCTGGTCATTGCCCATGCCGCACACAGACCAAAGATCGTGTTGCATACAACAGCCGCAGCCGTCGCCCCAATGGTCAGCTTCAGCGCTTTCAGCGTGTACTCATCTGTCACCGCCTGCACGTAGCACTGCCAGCCCTTGCTCAGCGCCTGGGTTACAACAACCACCAGAGGCAGTACCAGCATCACAAAAAGAAAGATCACGGAAATCCCGATAAGAATCCATTTCACCGGCCCGGAAGCCTGCTTCTTTTTTTCATCCATTATGCATCCCTCCCTCTGATACGTTTCGTATTTCTTGCCTGCACCAGATTCACACCAAACAGGATCAGAAATGATACTGCCAGTGTAACCAGTGCGATAGCTGTTGCGCTTTCATAGTCAAACTCCTGAAGCTTTGACATGATGATCAGCGGCGTGATCTCTGTATAATAAGGCTTATTTCCTGCGATAAAAACAACGCTTCCGTATTCTCCCAGGCAGCGTCCGAAGGCAAGTCCCGCCCCGGAAAGCATTGCCGGCAGAAGCTCCGGAAGAATAACTCTGCGAAAAACGGTGAATGGCTTTGCACCCATGACACGAGCCGCCTCCTCATAAGAACCGTCCAGCTTCTCCAGCACCGGCTGAATGGCCCTGACTACAAAAGGGATTCCCACAAAGATCAATGCCACCGTGATACCGATCCTGGTATATGCGATCTTAATACCGAAATTTGCAAAAAAGCTTCCCACCAGACCTTTATCGGATGTCAGGGATGTCAGTGAGATACCGGCAACCGCAGTCGGCAGTGCGAAAGGCAGCTCGATCATTCCATCCATGATCCTTTTTCCCGGAAAATCATATCTTACCAGCACCCACGCAAGGACCAGGCCCATAATAGCATTGATCACTGTGGCCGCAAATGCGGTAATAAAGCTTACATAGAATCCGCACAAAACCCTCGGCCGTGTGATCACATCAATAAATTCCCGAAAACTCAGCCGCGCCGAGTATACTGCCAAAGACGCAAGAGGGATCAGAACTACGATACTCAGCATCGCCAAAGTCACTCCCATTGTCAGTCCAAAGCCTGGTATCACACGTTTACTCTGTTGTTTCTTCATTTCTGTCTCCCCTCTTTTCTATTCTAAGTTTCTGATCTGTTACAAATTCCCGGTCTGCTGCAAATCTCTGACTCTTCTACAATTCTCTAATCTGTTGCAAATCTCTGACTCTTCTACAACTCTCTGATCTGTTATAAAATCTCAGGCTCTTCTACTCTTCATAGATCTCATCAAACACTCCGCCGTCTGCGAAATGCTTTTTCTGAACTGCATCCCAGCCGCCGAAATCTTTGATCGTTGTCAGCTTCACCTTCAGATCAAAAGTATCTGCATGCTTTTTCAGGATCGTCTGATCAATCGGTCTGTAGTAATTCTCAGCGATCAGCTCCTGAGCTTCATCGGAATACAGATATTTCAGATATGCTTTCGCAGCTTCTGCATTATCATGCTTTTTCACATTTTCATCTACAACAGCAACGGACGGCTGTGCCAGGATACTGATGCCCGGCGTTACGATCTCGTAATCATCCGGATTGTCCCTTACAGAAAGAAACGCTTCATTTTCCCAGGCGATCAGCACATCCCCCTGCCCGTTTTCCACGAAAGAGGTTGTGGCACCTCTTGCACCGGAATCCAGAACCAGGACATTTCTATAAAGCTTCTTAATAAAGGCTTTCATCTCTGTCTCGTTGCCATTATATTTCTCATTTGCATAAGCCCAGGCTGCCATGTAATTCCAGCGGGCACCACCGGAGGTTTTCGGATTGGGAGTGATCACTCCCACACCATCCTTTGTCAGATCATCCCAGTCGTGGATATTCTTCGGATTTCCCTTCCGAACAAGAAATACAATGGTGGAAGTATAAGGAGCACTGTCATCCGGATATTCATCGATCCATCCCTTGTCGATCAGACCGGCATTCCGGATCGCATCGATATCATATTCCAGTGCAAGTGTCGCCACATCTGCAGGAAGTCCGTTGGAAATCTCAAGGGCTTGCTTTCCGGAACCGCCATGAGATTGGATCACATCCACACTCTGACCTGTTTCTTCTTTCCAATATTTTGAAAAAATCTTATTATACGCTTCATAAAATTCTCTGGTCGGATCATAGGACACATTGATGATCTCCACGTGATTTTTATCCTTTGTATTGTTTCCCGATACTGCAAAAGTTCCTGCCAGTACCACTGCTGCCAGTGCGATACAGACACCTGCAATGCGTTTTCTTTTCATGATCTGTGTACTCCTTTACAACCACATTTTTATTTGGAAATCTTTTTCCCACCAATGTAAATGCTTCATTTCGCTGTCAAATCATACCTGTTCTTTCCGTTTACTCTGATTCTGTGGTTCTATAATTTTTTTTATTTGAATTGAATACATTAAACCATATTATTCCCATTAATTAAATATGAATATCTGAAAACGTTTTCACGAAAATACTCTGGTCATTGCGCAACTGCATCCTGTCTGTCACTATATCTGCGCATCCGCAATCCTCAGATACAATAATCGCTCCACATACTGTCCTCCACACTGCTGCAGCTGTTCCGTATCATCAGTCTGCCTTCCAGCTCCATTCGCACAATACCGGAATGTCCGCCCTTCAGCCGGTCCAGCAGCAGGTATAATGCAAATTTTCCCATATCCTCCTTGGGCAGGCTCACCGTTGTCAGCATCGGTCTGGTAAACTGTGCCTCCTGTATATCATCGCTGGATATGATCGAAGGCATATAATACCGGTTCCGAAATTTATTCAGGCACTTCAGCATTCCGATCGCCGAAATATCATTGGCACAGTAGATTCCGGTTGGCATGTCGTCCGACTGAAAGAACTTTTCCATGGCCTCGTAGCCCTCGGCCTCAGTCTGCTTTGTTTCGATAACATACTCCGGTATCACATCCAGATCATGCTTCTTCAGTGTTTCCAGATACCCGTTATACCGGTCCTCGCTGTGACACTGGCCAATATAACCGATATTTTTGTGCCCCAGGGAGATCAGATATTCCACTGCCGCTGCTGCGATCTTTTTCCCATCGCAAAGGACCTCATCCACTTCATAATTGGTAGAATTCCGGTTCACCGATACCACACTCTTATACTTCTTATTCAGCTTCTTCAAAGCCTCTTTATTACATCTGCCGATGATGATCAGTCCGTCCCTTTTCCCTTCCACCTCGTCATACATTCCGTCGATCAGCCGGTCCAGATTCTCCCTTCGGCACTTCCGGTCATCGGAAAACACAGACATATACCATACTTTGGAAAGAATGCAGTTTTTATCATGGATCTCACTTTCGATCACCCGAAGGAGCTCCGCAAAAAACGGATCCGTTGTGGAAGAATCGGTTCTTGTCATCAGGATATTGATGTACCAGGTTTTCTCCTGCTTTGCGGAAACGCCTTTTTTCAGATTCCGGGCCGCCTCGTTGGGCACATAATTCATCTCGATAGCTGTTTTCCATATCTTATCCCTGAGTCCGGAAACAGAACATTTATAATTGGGATTATTCAAAACTCTGGAAACCGTCGCCGGTGAAACCCCTGCCTTTTCTGCGATCTTCTTGATGGACATGTACCCGTCCCCTCCCTCTGAAAAAAGTCTGCCCGCTGCCAGTCCTGTAAGCTGCTCAACGTCATCTGTGTAACTCAGCATCATCAGTGTAACAGAACTTTTTATCATTTCTTATTTCATAGTAATTAAATATGTTTTATATGATAATAAGAGTTTTGAAAAAAGTCAATCTTATTTTGTGAAAACGTGTTCTTTTTTTGCCTGCAATATATAAAAACAGACTGAGAACCTGATATATATTCTTATCAAGCTCCAGTCTGTTTTGCGTACTCAAACATATAAGATATAACTATGAGTAAATAACAAATGCTGATTACTAATATCCTTTGAATTATTTAACCGTTACCTTACAGGTCAGTTTTTTGGAACCACTCTGAACGGTAATGGTTGCAGTTCCTTTTTTGATGCCTTTTACAACACCTTTGGATGTGACCGTTCCCCCATTTTCCAATTCATATTTATACCAAAATTATAAATTTCCCATCACATTTAATCAAGCTTTGTTTAGAATATTTTCGTCATATTTTGTCTGTTTACAGACATTTTTGAACATTTTTTTACTGTAAAAAACCTGGCAGCTGCACATGTGAAAACTTTTGCACCTGCTTTATTACCAAAATACCAAAAATACGACGTGCAGTTATTCAAAATAAATATCTGTACTTTCTTCTCCTGTTCATAATAATCTCAAATACTCTTTCTTTATATTCCTGCGGATAATAACTTTCCATATCCAATATTTCTTTTACATCTTTTTCATTAAATTTCAGCCTTATCTGCTGACCATACAATTCTTCTGCAATCTCGATCTGCTCATCAAAATCTTCACACAGAGTTTTTGATCGTGCCTCCTCCATCAGATTATTTATGTTTTCTTCCATCGGATAATCCATCTGTATATCTGATAGCAGTCCTGCACCGTTATCAAATATTGGACATAAATGATATTTTTCTTCTGCATCCATTAAGACTCCAATATTATGCATATGCCGATCTTCATTCATAAAAAATGTATCAATTGCCAGGATCTTACTCATATACTTTCCAAAATCGCTAATTCCCGTAATGCGTTCCGTCTGATCTACTATAAATTCCAGTCTTTCCGAATGTTCTGGAATCGTGAATAATTTTTTATAAAGACTTTCATTATAAAATCCATAAAAAAGTCTTTCTAATGTAATAAGCTGCCATCCCTCAGGCAAAAAATTTTCACTTTTACATCCCAGATATTTTCTTCTCTTATAACTAATCTCTTCTGTTTTATATAAAACATACTCTTCCTGTTTCAGTGAAGATTTTTCCAACAAACGTGAAACAACATATTCCACCAATCCCTCATATCCCATATAATCAGCTTTATACCATACATTGTTCCTGCACCATTTCAATTGGTTTCCTTTTGACGATTGTCTGTCATTTGTTTTGATATCCTGTTCAAAAAGCTGCACCATCTTTACCTCTCAATCCTGATCCAGAAATCATCCTCTGCCATTCTTCCTTCGGTCTTTTCTATGATCATAAACGGATCATAGAATGGCAGATTCAAATCTTCTAATACCAATTTTATTTTGTCTCGTTGTCTCGGGAAACAACGAGATTCCAGAAATTCCTCGTATTCTTCAAAGGTTGGTTTTTCATTTCGGCCAAATGCTTTTTTAATAAAATTGTTTGTATAATTATATATTTTTACTTTTCTGCCTCTCTCATCCACATCAATAATCGTACATATTTCACTCTTAAACATGTACCATAAGCGTATCGGATATTCTTTTTCCGGCACGCGGAGGTTTTCCTCAATCTGAGGATACTCGTTTAAAATATGAACTAATGTCGTAACCGGTCCTGTAATATCCCGATTTTCACTTTCCCATCTTTCTATTGTTTTCTGAGATACATTTACTAACTTTGCAAAATCTTTTTGTGTAAGCTTCAATTTCTTCCTTAAAATTCGTATATCTTCTGCCCGTATCGAATGTTTCACAGCATATCCTGTCATTTTAGATTCCCCCTTTTTTATTAATATACCCTTATTTTAAGGGTATAACAAGCTATTTTATTCCTTATTTTAAGGGTTTCTATATTTATAAAAAACCCGGCAGCTGCACATGCGATAACTCTCCATGTTTCATCTGCCGGGCTTCTGTTTTTATTTTCTTTTGTATTATTTCACTGTTATGGCAATTTTACGTACGCCTGCTTCATCGTTACTTCACCGTTATCTTACAGTTCAGTTTTTTCGCTCCGCTCTGCACGGTGATCACGGCCGTCCCTTTTCGTATTCCCTTTACAACACCTTTGGAATTTACCGTAGCGATCCTGCGATCCGAGGAACGGAAAAGAATCTTCTCGTCGCTGTAATACGGCACGGTCACTGCCTGGATCGTGTATGTTTTTCCACGAAGTATGGTTTTTGTTTTGGGCACGCCGGTCATCTTTGCAGTCCTTACTGCGGCAGTATTGTTCAAAAAACGGAACCCATTTTTCTTTGCGTAAGTCTGCGCAGTAGAACCCTTTTTTCCGGCAATGACAAAAGTTTTATTTTTTCCACTATTGAAATTATAGCCGATCGCTTCTTTTTCTATCACTGTTTTACTGTTGAGGATCGTAATCTTTTTCATTGCCAGGCAATCATAAAAAGCATGGCTTCTGATCTTTTTCACACTGGCAGGTACTGTAATATTCCCCAGTTTTCGACAATTACTGAATGCACCGTTCCCGATCTCTGTAAGCTTCTTCGGCAACGACACCTTTCTGAGATCTGTACAAAAAGAAAACGCACCTTCACCAATAATCGTAACACTGTCCGGAAAGCTTACTCCTGTCAAACCGCAATGCCGAAAGGCCGCTCTTTCTATCCTGGAAACGCCCTGTCCAAGCGTAACCTTTTTCAGCTTCATATCCGCCTCAAATAACGATTCCGGTAATATTTTCACACTTCCCGGAATGCTGACAGATTCCAGACTGTTACAGTAACTGAAAGCATATTCATCAATTTTTGTCACAGTTTTCGGTACATCCAGGCTCATAAGCTTACTCTGGTAAAAAGCATATGCACCAATGCTTTTCAGTCCATCAGGAAGCTTGATCCTGGTGATCGCAGTATCTCCAAATGCTCTTACTCCAATACTCCGCAGAGTTCCCGGCAACGTAATCCTCTTCATATTTCTGCAGCCTGAAAAGGTTCTGTCACCGATTCCCGTGATCCCCGATGCAACGGTTACTGTTTTTATCATTGCTGATCTGTATGAAAAATCATCGGTAACCTTAACCTCCCCTTTTCCCTGTATCTGCAGGTTTCCATTGGAGTACAACCGGTAAACAGCTTTGCTTCCACAGGAGCCCTTCGCAACAAGCTTTGCAGTGCTCTGCACACCTGCTGCCGATGCTTCCTGTGCATATTCAGCCGCATAACCAGTCTGTGCATGTACAGCCACAGAAGATACACAGGACCCTGTCAGGATCATTGCCGTTGATAACAGTATTGCGATTTTTTTCCCAAACATAAAAGCTCCCTCCCTGAGAATCGATCGGATATCCACGATCTTCTCCCATGCAGCAACAAAAGGACCGCATACATCCGGTCCTCCTGTTCATTATTTAGAATCTGTTGGTTAATCCAACCACATACATATCTTCTTTATATTCCGGGATCTTCACAAGAAGTCCTTCTGCAGTATCTTCAGTTTCTACCTTCACTGCCGGATCAAATGGTCTCAGCTGCCCATGATAGCCCTTGATCAGGAATTCATTGGCACCTTCCTTCAGATGATCTGCAAACACATTCAGATTTCCGTCTTTCTGTGTATAATGGAGCTCGATTCCACTCTCAAGCAGCTCAGATTCACGGTCACTGCAGCGTGTTCCGTAAATACCGTCATGGTTTACCTTCAGCCATGCACCCAGGATCTTCAGTCTTCTTACCTGCTCCTCCGGGATAGTTCCGTCTGCCTTCGGGCCGATGTTCAGGAGAAGATTTCCGTTATTTGCCACTGTTCCGACAAGAAGTGAGATCAGATCCGGAACAGAGATCAGCTTGTCATCGCCTTCGTTGGCATTATAACCGAAGGATAAGCCCATTCCACGGCACATCTCCCATTTCTCATTTCTGTTTACAGAACCGGCTTTATATTCCTTAGTAAGGAAATCGTGATAACGTCCGTTGAAACGGTCATTTACCACACCCTCCGGAACCTTATTGTAATAATGTGCAAAGAAATACGGCATCATCTCTTCACTCTGTGTCGGCCATCCGATATCATTCCAGAACACACTCGGTGCATAATCATCTACAAGCTCTTTCATCTGATTATAGGAATAATCTGCATATGCAAATGTCGGACTGGCTGTTCCAAACAGATCATCATCCTCAAAAATAGGATCGTTTGCATACTGCCAGTCGATCAGTCCGGAATAATACAGGCCCATGCGGATTCCTGCGTCACGGACAGCTTCTGTCAGCTCACCGGTGATATTTCTCTTCGGTCCCATTTCTACGGAATTGAAATGTGTATATTTACTTGGGAACAGGCAGAATCCGTCATGATGCTTGGTTGTCAGAACAACATACTCCGCACCTGCTTCTTTGAAGATCTCTGCCCACTGCTTCGGATCCCAGTTTTCAGCTTTCCACATAGGAATAAAATCTTCGTATTTGAAATCTTTTCCGTATTTTTCTATATGATGCTTATATGTAGGGCCTTTTCCAATGTTCAGAGAATTGTAATACCATTCTGCATACGGATTATCCGCAAACCATTCCTTGGAATCAACCTCTCCCAGCTCCCATGTATGCGGTGCAAATGCCGGCACGGAATAAATTCCCCAATGGATAAAAATTCCAAATTTACAATCCTCATACCATTTTGGAACTGTGTGTGCATTTACAGAGTTCCAGTTTCCTGTGAATCTTACATCTCCCATAATTAAAATACCTTATCCTTTCTGTCCTTTCAAAAAGACATTATAATTTACTCGCTTCCCCCAACAGCTATTCTACTGTGATCTTCAGTACCACCGGCATATCTCCCGCCTCAATAACCCCTCTTCCGCAGGAAATATCCAGTTCTTTATTTCTCGCAAATGCCGGATGCAGATCTGTTCCGAGGATCTCAATATCCCGGATCGTGGATTTCAAAAGCTTCATATCATTGCCAAGAGCTTTGATATGGATCTCTCCATCCTCCGGCCAGTGCAGAACAGTCGCATAAATATGATTGCTCTTACTTGTAAAACGGATATCCTCAGAAGTAAAGTGCTTATCATAGGTATCCGTGAAATGTCCCTCCGGAACCACCGTCGGTCCCTCTCCGAATGTCTTCCAGTATCTGGTTCCGTATATCGCCTCTCCGTTTACCTTCAGCCATTTTCCCATTTCTCTCAGGATATGTGCATCCTCTTCCGGAATTGTTCCATCCGGCTTCGGTCCGATATTAAGAAGCAGTGCACCATTTTTGCTGACTACATCGATCAGATCCAGCACTACATCGGAAGGCTTCTTATAATCATTTCCAATGGTATAGCCCCAGGAGTTCTTAGCTACAGACGTATCATTCTGCCACAGATCCGGCGTGATATGGTCTAACTGACCTCTTTCCAGATCATTGACTGCGCTGCCATAAACATATGCGTCAAATTTGGCATCAATAGCTGTTTCTTTTCCCCACTGTGCAGAACGGTTGTAATAATATGCTGCAAATTTACGAAGATACGGTTTCCATGCATACTGCTGGATCCACCAGTCAAAATACACGATGGATGGCTGATATTTATCCACGATCTCGCAGGTGCGGACAAGCCAGTCCTGCATATGCTCTTCTGTCGGAGGATTGTCATAAATATCACTCATATCTCTGGTGATTCCTGCTGCCGGCCCATAAAGATCCGCATATTCCGGATCATTGACATCTGCCTCCGGGATCTGACGACCTCCATTAAAGAACCAGTAATGCTCTGCTCTGTGAGAAGAAGCACCGAGAACCATTCCCGCTTTCTCAACCTCTGTCTTCAGCTCTCCGAGAATATCTCTTTTCGGTCCCATCTCAGCAGCGTTCCAGCGACAAAGGTCACTGGCATACATCTGAAATCCATCGTGATGCTCCGCTACCGGAACTACGAACTTCGCCCCCGCCTCTTTAAATAAGGCCGCCCATTCCTTCGGATCAAACTTCTCAGCCTTAAACTGAGGAATAAAATCCTTGTAGCCGAATTTATCCAGAGTTCCGTATTTCTCTGTATGATGCAGGTTCTCCTTAGAGCCTTTCACATACATATTTCTGGGATACCATTCGTTTCCGAATGCCGGAACACTGTAAACACCCCAGTGGATAAAAATTCCGAATTTATCTCTTGCATACCACTTCGGCGTAGGATGCTCACAGAGAGAATCCCAGGTATCCGTGTATGGTCCCTGTGCGATCACCTCATCGATCCGAGAAAGGTATTCTTCTTTTTTCATCTGTTCGTCCTCTTTACATCTTTTATTTATATTGTATGGATGTCTCTATGTTATCATCAAACCTTTTGGTTGTATATGCCCAACAATTCACAAATAAAACGTTTCGTTTTTATATAAAACATACAACAAAAAAAGACCTTGATGATGTTTTTGTTCCAACTTCATCAAAGTCTTTTCTTTTTTACATAATATTCTCTTCGATCACCTTTTCGATCCGTCTCTTCACTTCTTCTGCGAGCTCTGTGGTATGCATATCTTTGTATTCCTCATAATACATCGGAGGAAGGATATGCACCTGTACGGTGAGCCTCTCTGTAGAGCCGGTATCAAAAGCCTTAAAGGAATCGATCAGTGCAACCGGAACGATCGGGCATTTCGTCTTGGTGGCAGTCTTGAAGCTGCCACCCTTGAACGGCCCCGGATGATTTCCGTTTTTACTTCTGGTTCCCTCCGGAAAGATCAGATAATTACGACCAGCCTTCACTTCCCGTATTACATTGACAATGACCTGCATGGACTGCTTCAGGTCTTCCCTGTCAATGATAAAGGCCTTCATACAGGCAAAAACCTGCTTCAGAAAAGGAATCTCTCCAACTTCCTTCTTGGCAACTACCGAAAAAGGAACCGGGCATGCCCGGATGATCGCCAGCACATCAAACAGTCCCTGGTGATTCGGAAAAAACATAAACCCCTTTTCTTTTGGGATATTTTCAGCTCCATGCACATCAATATGGATATTTCCGCCTTCAATGGCACGCTCATCTACCTGTCTCAGGAATGCGTATTTCTTCTCTTCCGGATAATCATCTGTATGCGCTGCATACCAGCAAAGCTTGATCCACCAGTAAGGAACAAAGACTATATTTCTGAGCACCATCAGTAAAATCCGCTTCATTCTTACATCCTCCCGCCTCTGCTTTATCCGTTCAGTTTCCCTGCGATCTTATCCTCGTATCCCGGATTCTTTTTCAGAAAAACCTCATAAGCTTTTGTATAATCTGTATAGGTTTTCGTAGTCATAAATTTCTGATAGTCTTGGGCAGCCTGCTGGCTGATCTTATCTGAAATCTCAGAAGGCGCATACAGATAATACTTTTTGTCCTGAACCTTTACAAGATAGGTACTGATACATGGATATTCCTGCTCGTTCTCCAGAACAAGATTATAGCGGATATAAACATAAGAATAATTTTTGTTTTCAGAAATGGAGCCGCAGCTGCCGATATTTACATCCTTTACTCCATGAGCCTGGAAATATTTTATCGTGGAGGAAATCTCTGTTTTCGCCTCATCCGATAGCTTATCCGCACTGTAACAGCCCTGCATCTTTTTATTCTTGCCTGCTGCTGCCGCTTTGATGTAGCCTTCCACAACTCCCTCCGGAGTTCTGTGGCTGATCTTTCCGCAGCCTCTGGCCGCCAGAACGATCACCAGCAGGATCAAAATGATCCCCGCCAGTGTCGCAATGTGGACAAAATTCAGTTTTTTATTAGAGTATTTCAGCTTCTTTACAGATTTTTTTCTGCGTTTTTTCTTTGTCGTCGTCATGACTTATCCTCGACCTTATTCTTCTTCACTGCCTGTGACAGCTTCCTCTGCAGAGCCTTCTTCGTTATCGCCGGTTTCTCCGTCAGCTTTTTTGTCATTTGTATCTGCTTCCGGATCTTTATCTCTTACCTTGGCGATACTTGCAACGGTTACACCCTCTGTAAGATTGATCATCTTCACACCGGAGGTGATCCTTCCAAGGACAGAGATATCCGCACACTGCAGACGGATAATGATACCCTCTGTAGTGATCATCATGATCTCGTTCTCTTCGTTGACAGCCTTGGCGCCGACAACATTTCCGGTCTTCTCGGTGATCTTGTAGCACTTCACACCCTTACCGCCACGGTTCTGGACAACAAACTCACTCATGGCTGTACGTTTGCCCATTCCGTTCTCAGAAGCTACAAGCAGATAATCTCCCTGGGTGTTCAGCTGCATGGCAACAACTTCATCACCGTCAGTAAGATTCATACCTCTTACTCCCATGGACGCACGGCCTGTGCTGCGGACATCCGTTTCCTTAAAGCGGATACACTGTCCGTCCCTGGTCACAAGAATAATATCTTTATTATTATCAGTAGCCTTAACCTCGATCAGCTCGTCATCATCACGGAGAACGATTGCTGTAAGACCTGTCTTACGGACATTCTCGTAATCCTTGATCGGAGTTTTCTTCACAAGGCCTTTCTTGGTGGCCATCATCAGATAATGACCCTCTTCATATTTACGAAGCGGGATCACAGCTGTGATCTTTTCTCCCGGTGCAAGCTGCAGAAGATTGATGATCGCAGTTCCTCTGGCTGTACGACCGGCCTCCGGGATCTCATATACCTTCAGTCTGTATACACGTCCTGTATTGGTAAAGAACATGAGATAATGGTGCGTTGTCGTCATCAGAAGCTCTTCGATATAGTCATCCTCAATCGTCTGCATACCCTTGATTCCTCTGCCGCCACGGTTCTGGCTGCGGAAGTTGTCAACGGTCATACGCTTGATATAACCAAGCTTTGTCATTGCGATCACTGTATTTTCTCTCGGGATCAGATCCTCTGTAGAGATATCATATACATCGTATCCGATGGAAGTCTTTCTGTCATCACCGTATTTCTCTGCAATGGCAAGGATCTCCTCACGGATCACCCGGAGAAGGAGCTTGCGGTCAGCAAGGATTGCCTGGAACTTGCGGATCTTCTCCATAAGCTCTGCATACTCAGCCTCCAGCTTCTCTCTTTCCAGACCTGTCAATGCACGGAGACGCATATCCACGATTGCCTGTGCCTGCACATCTGTCAGCTCAAAACGTTCGATCAGCTCCTGCTTGGCGATCTGTACGTTGCGGGAACCACGGATGATGCGGATCACTTCGTCAATATTATCAAGTGCCTTCAGAAGACCCTCCAAAATATGGGCTCTCTCCTGTGCCTTATTAAGATCATACTGTGTTCTTCTGCGAACTACATTCTCCTGATGCTCCAGATAGTACTCCAGCATCTCTTTCAGGTTCAGAACCTTCGGTTCCATACTTCCATGATTTGGAACAAGAGAAAGCATGATCACACCAAAAGTATCCTGCAGCTGTGTATGCTTGTAAAGCAGATTCAGGATCACGTTGGCATTGGCATCCTTACGAAGATCAATACAGATTCGCATACCCTCACGGCTGGAATGGTCGTTCAGGTCTGTGATCCCGTCGATCTTTTTGTCACGGACAAGCTCTGCGATCTTCTCGATCAGACGTGCCTTGTTTACAAGGTACGGGAGCTCGGTAACTACGATACGGGATTTACCGTTTGGCAAAGTTTCGATATTTGTCACCGCACGGACACGGATCTTGCCACGTCCGGTACGGTAAGCTTCTTCGATCCCTCTCGTTCCGAGGATGGTCGCTCCTGTAGGGAAGTCTGGTCCCTTTACGATCTCAAGAAGCTCCTCCATAGCTGTTTCTCTGTCTTCTTCCACAATGTTGTCAATGATCTTAACAACTGCATTGATAGTTTCACGAAGGTTATGCGGCGGAATATTGGTTGCCATACCTACTGCAATACCTGTAGTACCGTTTACCAAAAGGTTCGGAAAACGTGCCGGAAGCACAACCGGCTCACGCTCTGTTTCATCAAAGTTCGGCTGAAAATCAACCGTATCCTTGTTGATGTCAGCAAGCATCTCCATGGATATCTTGCTGAGACGTGCCTCTGTATATCGCATGGCAGCCGCACCGTCACCATCCACGGAACCAAAGTTTCCATGTCCGTCAACCAGCGGATATCTTGTGGACCATTCCTGAGCCATATTGACCAGCGCACCATAGATGGAGCTGTCACCGTGCGGATGATATTTACCCATGGTATCACCGACAATACGCGCACATTTTCTGTGTGGCTTGTCAGGACCATTATTCAGCTCGATCATAGAGTACAGAACTCGGCGCTGTACCGGCTTCAGACCGTCTCTTACATCAGGCAAAGCTCGTGAGGCGATAACACTCATGGCATAGTCGATGTAAGATTCCTTCATCGTTTTTTCCAGATCCACTTCGTGGACTTTGTCAAAAATATTATCTTCCATTCTTCTTTATTCTCCTAGATATCAAGATTCTTAACGAATCTTGCATTTTCTTCGATAAATTCACGTCTTGGCTCTACCTTGTCTCCCATAAGAGTGGTAAATGTCAGATCGATCTCAGATGTGGCAGCTTCGTCCATGGTCACACGGAGAAGGATTCTCTTCTCAGGGTCCATAGTAGTCTCCCAGAGCTGCTCGGCATCCATCTCACCCAGACCTTTATAACGCTGGATCTTATTGTTTCCGTCACGTCCGATCTCGGTAAGGATATTGTTCAGCTCATCATCGTCATATGCATACCATACCTTTTTGTTCTTCTCCACTTTATAGAGAGGAGGCTGCGCCAGGTATACATATCCCTGCTTGATCAGCTCCGGCATGAAACGATACAGGAAGGTCAGAAGCAGTGTTGCGATATGCGCACCGTCAACATCGGCATCGGTCATAATGATGATCTTGTGATAACGAAGCTTGGAAATATCAAAATCCTCATGGATTCCGGTTCCGAAGGCAGTGATCATTGCCTTGATCTCTTTGTTTCCGTAAATCTTATCCAGACGTGCCTTCTCAACATTCAGGATCTTACCACGCAGCGGAAGGATTGCCTGTGTGGCACGGTTTCTCGCTGTCTTGGCAGAACCGCCCGCGGAATCTCCCTCTACGATATAGATCTCACAGTTCTCCGGATTCTTGTCAGAACAGTCTGCAAGCTTTCCCGGAAGCGACATGCTGTCCAGTGCGGATTTTCTTCTTGTAAGGTCACGGGCCTTTCTGGCTGCCTCTCTGGCTCTCTGTGCAAGAACAGATTTCTCAACGGTAGCCTTGGCAACTGCAGGATTCTGCTCCAGGAAAATCTCCAGCTGTTTACTTACAACACTGTCTACCGCACCTCTTGCCTCACTGTTTCCAAGCTTCTGTTTGGTCTGACCCTCAAACTGCGGATTCTCGATCTTAACACTGATGATCGCAGTCAGGCCCTCACGGATATCATCACCGCTTAAGTTCGGCTCACTGTCCTTGAGAAGCTTGTTCTTACGTGCATAATCATTAAATGTATTGGTGATCGCATTACGGAAACCGGTAATGTGTGTACCGCCCTCCGGTGTATTGATATTGTTTACAAAGCCATAGGTGTTCTCTGTATAGGAGTCATTATGCTGCAGCGCAACCTCTACAGACACGCCGTCTTTCTCACCCTCACAGTAAATGATCTCCGGGTAAAGAGCCTCCTTGCTTCTGTTCAGGTAGCTTACAAACTCACGGATACCACCCTCATAGTGGAATACCTTCTCGCGCTCCTGTCCCTCTCTCTTATCCTCCAGAACGATACGAAGACCCTTAGTCAGGAAAGCCATCTCACGAAGTCTCTGTTTCAGGATATCATAATCATAAACAGTCTCCTCAAAGATCTCCTTGTCCGGAAGGAAATAAACCTTCGTACCGGAAAGCCCCGGATCACAGTCACCTACCACCTTCAGCGGGTACATAGTTTTGCCACGCTCATATCTCTGTTTGTATTCCTTACCCTCTCGGTAGATGGTAACCTCCAGCCATTCGGAAAGTGCATTTACAACAGATGCACCAACACCGTGAAGACCACCGGAAACCTTATATCCTCCACCGCCGAACTTACCGCCTGCGTGAAGAATGGTAAATACAACCTCAACTGCCGGAATACCAGCCTTATGATTGATACCAACCGGAATACCACGACCATTATCTGTAACTGTAATGGAATTATCCGGATTGATATCTACATGGATCTCCGTACAAAAACCAGCCAGTGCTTCATCGACTGCGTTATCCACGATCTCATATACGAGATGATGAAGTCCACGGCTGGAGGTACTTCCGATATACATTCCAGGCCTCTTACGTACGGCTTCCAGTCCTTCCAGAATCTGGATCTGATCCGCGCCGTATTCTGTATTCTCTGCGCCCATGTCATTCCTCCTGTTCTTGTCGTCCGGACGTATTTGAAAATTCATTTCTGCAGAACCATAGCAGCTTCAGAAATCATTACATCAAATCCTGAGCAAGATAAACTGATCTTTTAATTTCAGGAAATACTGTATTTTCATTTTGCAGAAAGCAATTCTCAAACCCGCTCCGGAAGTGTCATTTATACCTGTAAAATAAATATTTTTTACATACGAATACAGAGTTTATTATAGCACAAAAAAGCCTGTATTTCCACGCAAAATCATAGGAAATACAGGCAAAAAAGTATCTTATTAAATGCAATTTCAAATTACATAGCACAATATGCGCTTAAAATATATGGAATATTCAGCTACTCCAGTAAAAGCCCAAATTCTTTTAACAATTTCTTCTGGTATTCCGGATCTGATGCCGATTTTATAATATCAGACGTCCTGCCCAGTTCAGCAAGGCAGAGGATCAAACTGTTAATACTATGTTCTCCCTGTTGCATTCCCTGCTGTATTCCCTGCTGCATCCCCTGTTGCATTCCCTGTTGCATCCCCTGTTGCATCCCATCCTTTATTCCATCCTGCATTCCAATTCCATAACCTTCATCATAGCCAGCCTGTAAACTTTTTCTTATCTTTTCCTCGATCTGATCCTGTATGATCCGATTTAATGCTTCACACATACAATCCGCCTCCCTGAATTTTTCTTCATTAGCCCTTACGATCATCTGCATGACTGATTCGTACAAAGGATTTTTCTGCTTTTCTCTGTATTCATTGAGAAGTCGTTTCATATCTTCCTTATCTTTTATTCTATCAGTCAGACTTCTCAGCCACAGATTTTTCTTCTTCGACAACTGTTCCGTTACAATAACCTGGATTGGGATCTTAGATCCTGTTACGTAATAAATTCCTTCTTCCATCTTTTTTACCCGGCATTTCCAAAACTCCCTCAAATGACGGAGCATCTTCCGGGGATATGCCCTGCTTACCAAAGAGATCGTAATCTCCTCAATTGGGATTTCATCCTCAGTTACCGTATCCGCTTTATAAAAAAATGCATATCCACACACCTTATAAAAATCATTGATGCTTATATAATCCGTCGGACTCTTATACTCAATGATATTATATTTTCGGAAGATCCTTCCTATGTTTTTATTAATGGGGATATCTGATTTCTTTTTGATCACAAGCGCATCGATCTCCATTGGTTTCGTCCCAAGCTGATGCTCATTCTCAAAAATCAGATTCTCCCTTTCTGCCTCCAGTTCTATCTGGATATCAGCAAAAAATGCAGGATGCCACTGCCGCAGGTTAGAGCTGTTTGTTCTGTTATTGTTTACGATCATACACGACTCCTCTGTTTTGATCTCAAGGAGCCTCATCTGAAAACTCCTGCTGAAAAATGGAAAAAAGCATGAATTTTCTGAGATGACAGGCAATCTGCCTGATATATGAAATGTAATAGAAAAATAAGATTATTTTTAGAAAATATGCTTTTACAGCATTTCCATAGAATCCCGGAACTGCTTTTTATTTTTGATAAGATCAGCTTACCACAATATGGTCTATACTGCAAGCAAATCATTTCGACAAAATCCGCACAGTACTTTTTATTACCACAATAAAAAAAGCCACATACGTTCCCAAAAATCCTTGGTCACAGTATGCAGCTTATTCAAGCATCCACGATCACGTTACCTACGATCCGTACCGCAATTTACACCTGATCATTCAGCAGAACCTTCTCCATCCAGAAGCGCCTTATAAATATCCCGCTTGGAAACACCACGATCCTTGGCAGCAAGCTTCATGGCATCCTTCCTGGAATTCCCCTGCTGCTCATACATCGCCACATGCTCCGCAATGGAAATCTCCTCCCAGGAAGCACGCTTCTCCGCCTCCATCTCACTGCGGCTCCTGCCCTCGATCACGAGAACACACTCACCCAGCGGCTTCTCATCTTTATAAAAATCCATCAGATCATCGATCGTAGTCCGGAATGCCGTCTCATGCTTCTTGGTCAGCTCTCTGCAAAGAGTCATCCGGCGGTTGCCAAGCGCCTCTCTGAGCTCACCAAGGGTCCGTACAAGCCTGTGAGGCGCCTCATACAGGATAATAGTCCTGGTTTCACAAGAAAGCTCCTCCAGGATCGTTTTTCGTTCTTTCTTATCCGCCGGAAGAAAAGCCTCGAAAGCAAAACGCCTAGTATGCAGGCCTGACAAAGTCAGAGCAGTGATGCAGGCAGCAGGACCCGGAAGTGAAGTCACTTCAATTCCGGCTTCATAGCACATGGCGGCAAGCTCCTCCCCGGGATCTGAGATACCCGGAGTACCTGCATCTGTGATCAACGCAATGTTTGTACCTGCCAGCAGCTTTTCCACAAGGACATGGCCCTTATCTATCTTATTGTATTCGTGGTAGCTGGTCATGGGGGTTTTTATATCAAAATGATTCAGAAGTTTTATGCTGTTGCGGGTATCCTCCGCAGCGATTAAGTCCACTTCCCGAAGGGTTCTTAGTACTCTAAGGGTGATGTCTTCGAGGTTTCCTATGGGGGTGGCGCATAAGTATAGTTTTCCGTTTTGTTTCATAATTTGCCTCTTTTCTCGCTTGACCGCGGGGAGTTGTTTTCCACTTGGCCGTGGGGGAGTTGTTTTGCTTAACCGCGGAGGATATTCCACTTAACCGTGGGGGATATTCCGCTTGACCGCGAGGGTTATTCCGCTTGACCGTGGGGGTTTGTTTAAGTTTAGAAACTTTGAAAACCGCAAAGGGGCCGCAAAGCCGCGCCCCCTCTGCACACCCCTTGGGCTTTTTTTAGTAGTGCAAGGGATTCGCTGTTCTTATTTGTTGACTTGTGTCTGTATGCTTCGGTATTCAGCGCGCTACGCTGTGCCGATGTTGTTTTATTTCTTCATTTTCTCTGTGGTTCACTTCTGGCAAGGTGTCTGTATTCTTCGATACTCAGCACACTACGCTGTGCCGATGTTGTTTTATTTCTTCACTTTCTCAGTGATTCACTTCTGGCAAGGTGTCTGTATTCTTCGATACTCAGCGCACTACGCGTTGCGATCTCTCGCTTTGAATCTCAGGCGAGGGGAGGCAGGCTGCTGGTGGTGACGTTAGCGGAGCCCCCGTCAGCGAGGTGAGGATAGCTGCTGCCACCGAGCGCACTGTTTGAGCGAAGCGAGTTTGCGCGAATGGCAGCAAACCGGCGCCGCAGCCGAGCAGGGGGCGCAGCGTGTCACCACCAGCAGCCTGCCTCCCCTCGCCGTCCCTTCACCAACCGAAGTTCCACAGCCACCATCACCTCTCAGCCATCCAGCGCAGCGCCGATGGCCCAAAACCTCCCGAGCAGCCACCCCAATCTCTCACAACCAACCAGGCAGCCACCTTAAGCCACAACATCACAACATTCACACCATCCGATACAACTCCAAAACATCCTCCGTATAAACCCCCGGCCGCTCATAAACCACCAGTGGCCGCTCAACCCGGATCCTGGAATTCCCGCCCTTACAAGCCTCGATCAACACCATATTCGGCTCCTTATCAATAAAAGGATACACCAGCTGCATCCTCTTAGGCTCCAGCTTATACTTCGTCAAAGTCGCCATCAGCTCCACAAGTCGAAACGGCCTGTGCACCAGAAAAAAACGCCCCCTGTCCTTCAGGACCCGGGCAGCCTTACAAGCCACATCATCAAACGAACACAAAATCTCATGCCTCGCGATCGCCTTCGGAAGATGCGGATTCGTCAACCCATGCTGCCCGATCATATACGGCGGATTACACGTCACCACATCAAAAGAAGCCGCCCCAAAAATCCCGGCAGCCTCCCTGATATCACCCTCAACGATCCGAACCCTGTCCTCAAGACCATTATACCTCACACTACGGTCAGCCATCTCCGCACACTCATGCTGGATCTCCAGCCCCGTGAAATGCTCCCCATCCGTACGATCAGAAAGCAAGATCGGAATGATCCCCGTACCGGTCCCCATATCCAGCGCAACCTCACCCCTCTTCACCCGGGCAAAACCAGACAACAGAACCGCATCCATCCCAAAGCAAAACTTCTTCGGATCCTGAATCACAAACAACCCATTCTGAAGATCATCCACACGCTCACCGCAATAAACCAGATCACTTCTCATTCGGCTTCGAATCTCCCTTTTTAACCTCTTTCTCCTCGTGGTCAGCAGAACCACCCTTACCCTTTTTTCTCTTAGGGCGGAACCTCAGCTCACGGACCGGAAACTCCTGGATCTCCTTCTCGTCATTCACCTCAACCACGATCTTAACCATCTGCCGGAGAACATTCACACTCTGGACCGTACCCGAAACACCCTGCGGCGTCGTTACCATATCACCGATACCCGGAAGATTCCGGTTCAGCTCCTCATAAGTCTCCTGCTCATTCTTCAGACAGCACATCAGACGACCACAGACACCAGAAATCTTCGTCTGGTTCAGAGAAAGATTCTGCTCCTTCGCCATCTTGATGGAAACCGGCGCAAACTCCGAAAGATACGTATGACAGCAAAGCGTCCTTCCACAGATACCAATACCGCCAAGGATCTTCGTCTCATCACGGACACCGATCTGACGAAGCTCGATTCTGGTCTTAAACACAGACGCCAGATCCTTAACCAGCTGCCGGAAATCAATACGGCCATCCGCTGTAAAATAAAACAGCACCTTGTTATTATCAAAGGTATACTCCGCATCGATCAGCTTCATATCAAGCCCATGCTCACGGATCTTCTTCTTGCAGATCTTAAAAGCCTCTTTCTCCTTCTGGCGGTTCTCAGCCTCATGATCCTCGTCCTCCTTCGTTGCAACACGGAGAACCTCCTTCAGCGGATGGACCACCTCGTCCTCCTTCACGCTGCGCGGCTCCAGGACAACACGGCCATACTCCACACCACGGGCAGTCTCCACGATCACATGATCGCCGACCTTCACCTTATAATTCTTAGGATTAAAATAATAAATCTTACCAACGTTACGAAATCTGACTCCAACTACCTTTTCCATTCTATTTCTCCCTAATTGTCAGGAACAGGAGCTCCAGGGCAAGTTCGAGATTAACATTGGCACGGAGACGCACCTTCGTCTTCTCCAGTGCCTCAAGGATTTTTTCGATATTCTCATAAGAACGCTCGCTGGCCTGCTCTCTGATAAAATTAATCTCCTGTTTAAAAACCAGGTTGTCAATTTCCCTTGTTGCCTTAAACATCAGAACATCGCGGAACCAGAACTGGAAAATATCCAGATAATCATTGATATTATTCTTATCAGCAGTCAAAGTCTTGATCGCCTCTGTCAGCTCATAAACCTCCATGGAATTGGCATATTTCAAAATCTTCAGGGCATTGGCAGTCATATCTGCAAACTCCTGAGAAGTCGCAGCCTCCTTCGCCTTGCCGATACTGCCCTGCGCATAAGACGCATCGATCTCAGCCTGATAATCCGGCACCTGAAGATGCTCCATCAGATATTCCTTCACAAGACTGTCATCCACCACCTTCAGATCCAGACGCACACATCTGGAACGGATCGTAGGAAGAAGACTGTCGATATTACTTGTCAGCAGCATGATCACCGCATATTCCGGCGGTTCCTCGATAGTTTTCAAAATGGCATTCTGCGCCTGCACCGTCATCATCTCCGCATCCGGAATGATATAGATCTTATACGGACTGCAGTACGGCTTGATATCCACATCACGCACAACCTGGTCACGCACCTCGTCAATGCTGATGCTTCCAGGCTTCTCATGAGTTACTGTAATGATATCCGGATGATTCTTGCCGATCACCTTCTTACAGGAATCACAAGTCATACACGGTTCAGACTCTCCCGATTCACACTGCAGCGCTGCCGCAAAAGTCCCCGCAAGAAGCTTCTTGCCGGATCCCGGTTCCCCTGTAAAAATATAAGAGTGGGATACCTTCCCTGTCTCTATCGCATTCTTCAAATGCCTGATTATATCGTCATGGCCGATGATGTCATGAAATCCTGCCATAAGAATCACCTCTTTCTGCCTTTTGTGCCCTCCGTTATACCCGGCGGACATCTTTCAACTAATTATAACATAATCTTCTGTATAAAAAAAACTATTTTTCCTTATTGTACAGATTTTATATAATTTACGATCTCCTTCACACATTCATCCAGATTATGATTCTCAAAACGCTTCCATATACCTGCTTTAAGAATATTTTCCTCGGAAAAATCATTCTGGTCTGCCAGAAAACGCCTGCACATCTCCTCGTACTTCGGCACCTCCTGGGTCTTCTCCCTGGCAAGCGCACGCTCCAGACGCTCTCCGTCTTCCACCTCTATATAAATCGGCCACATCACTTCATTACCGTAATACTCCCGGAGCCTCACAAAAGACTCCAGTGTACCGATCCCCAGATAGCTGTCATTTCCCACAGACACCTGCCCGTCATCCGCAGTAAAATATGTCCACGGCCCGTAAACCGTCTGATAAGTACGCGCCTCGATCAGCTTCCCGTTTCTTCGGAACTCCTTCAGTTTATTCTCATCCGCAAAAAAATATTCTCTTCCATTCACCTCTCCATCCCGGATCGGACGGGTAGTATAGATCACAAGCCGCTTAAGCCCCAGCTCCTGATCCCCCTCCAGCTGTCTGTAAATACTGTCCTTACCGGAAGAGCTTTTTCCCATAATGTAAAAAATCTTTCCCATATGTCTCCTCTGCTGCATATGCGTTACTATACACGCTCTGCTCCGTAATACACAGAGCAGTCTGCTGCCACGCACCTCACTCATTTCTCACAACACACACCGTCTCACTGGTCTGGTCGCTCAGGCCCTGGACCTCAAAGCCCTGTTCCAGGTATCTTCTCACATTTTTTACGAAATGTCCAGAAATCTGTTCCCCCGGAACGATCAGCGGGATCCCCGGCGGATAAAGATACGCAAACTCCCCGGACGTCCGTCCGATACACTCATCCAGCGGACACCGCTCACTCTCCGCATCCATAGCCTGGGAGATCCGCATGACCTGCTTCATTTTTCCGTTTTTCAAAGGCGCCCTCTCCACAGCCTCTTCTCTGTATTTTAACGATTCACGACGGTCGATCTCTTCAATAGCATCACAAAGCCGCTCAAAACCCTCCGCAGTATCACCCACAGCCGCCAGCGCCAGCACATAATTCTCCGCCTCCATCTCCATTTCCAGATGAAACTCCCTCCGGAGGATCTGATGCAGCTCCCGACCGTTCAATGAACTGTTCACAGTAGAAAGCAATATCTTGGATCTGTCAAAATCAAAAACTCTCTGGCACTCACATGCCTGCGGCGTCACCAGCCGGATATACTTACACTCGGAAAGACGCCTGCGTGCTTTTTCCAAATTCTCCGTAAACACACGGAACATCTCATCCCCCTCACGCTCCAGCTTATCCATGCACGCATCAATACTGCTCATAAGAATATAAGAAGGACTGCTGCTCTGATAGATTCCCAGAAAACGCTTCAGTTTTTGCCGGCTCACCCGATCACTGCACAGATGGAGCACCCCCGTCTGAGTCAAACAGGGCAGCGTCTTATGCACACTGTTGATCACCACATCCGCACCAAGCTGCGCCGCAGACACCGGAAAATAATCCGAAAACCTAAAATGCGCCCCGTGAGCCTCATCCACGATCAGCGGCACACCATAGTGATGCGCGATCTCCGCGATCCTCGCCACATCCGACACGATCCCGTCATAAGTCGGCGAAGTGATCAGCACCGCCTGGATATCCGGATTTTCCGCCAGATACATTTCCACACGGCCGGGTGAAATCCCTCCGTTTATCCCCAATTTCGGATCTTCATGTGGATAAATATACGTAGCACTCAGCTCCCGCAGATAAATCGCATGGTAAACCGCCTTATGGCAGTTCCTTGCCACCAGGATCTGTCCCCCCTTATCCACAGCCGCAGACACCGCCGCCAGGATCGCCCCGGAGCTTCCATTAATACTGTAAAAACTCTCCGGCACACCATAAAGCCGTGCAGCATCCTCCTGGGCCCTTTTCAAAATATCCTCAGCATGATGCAGGTTATCAAACCCGTCAATCTCCGTGATATCCCTCTCCACCGGAAAATCCCCATCCACAGCCAGCGGATTCCTCTTATGCCCCGGCATATGAAACGGATAAAAATCGCTCTTACCGTACGCTTCCAGTTTCTTGTATAATCTGTCTTCCATAGTTCGTCCTTTTCATCTTAAAAACAAGGAGGGGCTATCACCATACGATATTCCCCTCCATTTTTATCACATCTCAGCAAAATCGATCCTCAGATCCTCATAGATTCCCACTTTGATCGAATCCTGAAATGTATACTGCTCCGTATCCTCATTTTCAAAATCATACACCATTACCAGCTTCTTCACAGGATCCACGATCCAGTACTCTCTCACACCGGCAGTCCTGTATTTAAACAGCTTGGTATAATAATCCATACGCCTGCTCGCCGGAGAAACGATCTCGATGATCCAGTCCGGAGCCCCCTTACATCCCCTGTCATCCAACTTATCCGGATCACAGATAACAGAAACATCCGGTTCCACATAAGTATTCGTCTTCTCATCCAGATACACCGCAAACGGTGCGGCAAACACCTCACATTTCCCCTTGTTAGAATCTATATAGTTACCTATCTTTCTGGACAAGATACTTGAAATCCTCTGATGCATCGTATTCGGCGGCGCCATATAATAAATATGTCCATCGATCAGTTCCGCTCTTTCACCCTCCGGCAAAGCATAAATATCCTCTATCGTATAAATTCTTTCCCTCAACAGTGGCATATCTCCACTCCTCTCAAAAGCACCCGGCAGATCATACTCCATCATTCCGATCTGCACTCATACACCTGCAGCAGCCCCATCCGAAGCCTTCCCCGAAAGCTCACACCTTAAACCGGTACCCCACACCCCAGATCGTCTCAATATACTGCGGCTTGGCCGTATTAAACTCGATCTTCTCACGGATCTTCTTGATATGCACCGTAACTGTAGCGATATCCCCCACAGACTCCATATCCCAGATCTCCCGGAAAAGCTCCTCCTTGGTAAAAACCCTGTTCGGATTCTCAGCCAGAAAAGTCAAAAGATCAAACTCCTTGGTAGTAAACGTAGTTTCCTCACCATTGACCCACACACGCCTGGCCGTCTTATCGATCTTAATACCACGAATCTCGATCACATCATTCTTATGCACATTGGAACCAACCAGCCGGTTATAACGCTCCATATGCGCCTTCACACGTGCAACCAGCTCACTTGGACTGAACGGCTTGGTCATATAATCATCCGCACCAAGACCCAGTCCGCGGATCTTATCGATATCATCCTTCTTGGCAGAAACCATAATGATCGGCGTATTCTTCTCCTCACGGACCTGCCGGCAGATATCGAAGCCATCCACCTCCGGAAGCATCAGATCCAGGATGATCAGATCAAACTCCTCCTTCATGGCACGTACAAGCCCCGTATCACCACGGTTCTCGATCTCCACCTCAAAACCCGAAAGCTCCAGGTAATCCTTCTCCAGATCTGCGATCGCTTCCTCATCCTCTATGATCAAAATCCTACTCATTCATCGGTACCTCCTGATATTTTCTGAGAACAAAATACATGATCGTTCCGATTCCCAGCCGGCTTGTGGCCCAGACCTTTCCACCATGATCCTCCATGATCTTCTTTACGATGGAAAGTCCGATACCGCTTCCTCCCTTGGAAGAATTCCTGGAAACATCGGTACGGTAAAAACGGTCAAAAATATACGGCAGATCCTTGGCGGCAATACCCTTGCCGTTATCCTCGATCTCCACCTGGATAAAATCACCCACATCCTTCACCCGGAGCTGGATGATTCCCCTGGGCTTCTCCATATACTTAATGGCATTACTCACAATATTATGGATCACACGGCGGATCTGCTCACCATCCGCAATAACCTGCACACCCTTCTCCACATAATTGGCATACACAAGCTCGATCCCCCTGGTCTCCATCTCAAGCCCAAGCTCCTCCGCACAATCCGAAAAATAATCCTCCACATTCAGCTTGCTGAACGTATACGGAATACGGTTGGTATCGATCTTGGAATAAAAGGTCAGCTCATTGATCAGATGATCCATCTCATTGGTCTTATTATAAATGGTACGCACATACCGGTCCATCTTCTCCGGCGTATCCGCCACACCATCCATGATTCCCTCCACATAACCCTTCACCGCAGTGATCGGCGTCTTCAGGTCATGGGAAATATTGCTGATCAGCTCCTTATTCTCCTTATCCATCAGGATCTTCTCTTCCGTGGACTCCTTCAGACGCTTACGCATCTCCTCAAAATCCTGGCAAAGCTGGGAAAATTCATCATTCCCCTCAACCTCCAGCACAAAATCCAGATTCCCCTCCTTGATGTTCTTGGTAGCCTTCTTAAGCTTCACCAGCGGAACCGCAATACTCCTGTAGATCCACAGCCCTACTGACAAAGCAGTAAAAACAAGGATGATCGTTGCGGTCAGGATCATATCCTTGGCCATCAGCTTCACCTGGTTACTGGAAGACTGCGCCAGAGAAATATCATAGACCATCTGGCTGGAGTCCGAAGCCTGGCTGCTGCTCTCCTGCACATGCCTCGCCTGCGTCTGGCTGAACCCGTACAGACTTGCGGAAAAAAGAAGCAGCGGCAGCAGGATGATCGCAACGAAGCCCACAATAATACGCGTCTTTAACTTCATCTGTATCTCCGTCCTTTATAAATTCACACATTCGCATACACGTATTATAACATAAACTATATTCCCTATCTCTAAATTTTCTATAAAAAACCCCATCTCACCATGCAAGAAGCCCCCGGTACTGGCACTACCGGGGGCTTCACTCTTTGTTCTTTTGGAACTATTACTATCTCTTTTGCCTAATGGCATTATATCATATGCATTTCTTAAAATCAATATTCCTGCCAAAAGGATATATAAATATTTTTTTTGACTCTCTTACAGATACTTCTTCAGAGTCTCAACCTTGTCCAGATGCTCCCATGGAAGATCAACATCTGTACGGCCGAAATGACCATAAGCAGCAGTCTGCTTGTAGATCGGACGACGAAGATCAAGCATCTTGATGATACCAGCCGGACGAAGATCAAAATTCTCACGAACGATCTCAACAAGTCTGGTCTCAGAAAGCTTACCTGTTCCGAAGGTATTCACACTGACAGAAGTCGGATGAGCAACACCGATCGCATAGGAAAGCTGGATCTCACACTTGTCAGCAAGACCAGCTGCAACAATGTTCTTTGCAACATAACGTGCAGCATAAGCAGCAGAACGGTCAACCTTTGTGCAGTCCTTACCGGAGAAAGCACCGCCGCCGTGACGTCCTGTTCCGCCGTAGGTATCAACGATGATCTTACGTCCTGTCAGACCACTGTCACCGTGAGGTCCGCCGATAACAAAACGACCTGTCGGATTGATGAAATACTTAGTATCAGCATCAACCATATCAGCCGGAATGATCGCATCAAAAACATACTTCTTAATATCCTCATGGATCTGCTCCTGAGTAACATCCGGATCATGCTGTGTAGAGCATACGACAGCATCGATTCTCTTCGGCTTGCCGGCCTCATCATACTCAACAGTAACCTGAGTCTTTCCATCCGGTCTTAAATATTTCAGAGTGCCGTCCTTACGAACCTTTGTCAGCTGCTGAGCAAGCTTGTGAGCCATGTTGATGGCATATGGCATATACTCCTCAGTCTCATTGGAAGCATAACCAAACTGAAGACCCTGGTCACCGGCACCGATGGAATCCAGTTCGTCCTCATTCATATCGTCCTCTTTCTGCTCAAGAGCCTTATCAACACCCATAGCGATATCTGTGGACTGCTTGTCAAGTGATGTGATAACCGCACAGGTATCTGCGTCAAAGCCATAATCCGCATTGTCATATCCGATCTCACGGATAGTATCACGAACGATCTTCTGGATATCAACATTAGCCTTGGTTGTGATCTCACCCATAACAAGTACAAGACCTGTTGTAGTAGCAGTCTCGCAGGCAACACGGCTCATCGGATCCTGTGCCATCATAGCATCAAGGATCGCATCAGAAATAGAGTCGCAGACCTTGTCAGGATGACCCTCAGTTACAGATTCAGACGTAAATAAAATTTTCTCCATAATCTTCTCCTTTTGTAATAAAACAACGGTTATACACATAAAAAACAGCCCGTACAATCCGGACTGTTTAAGTTCTGTAAACAATCCTCTTATTGTTCGATTGCTCGCTCAGGTTGGCACCTTCCTGGATTCTCCGGGGTTGCCGTGGCTTCACAGATCCTTTGTATCTCCACCACTCTGAATAAAAGGCTATCTTTTATGAAATTTACTGCAACACATACAATATACTTATCATACCAAAATGTCAAGAGCAATTTTCGATAAAAAATATCACCCGTTACTTTTTCATCCCCAATACGTAAATATTCCAAAAAAAGAACCGGGCATCCACATCGCCCGGTTCTTCCATCGATCATCCTTCAGAATGATCCGTTATTTATTTTTTCTTCTTTCTCCTAACTCCATAAGCTGCACCACCGCCAACAATGATCGCTGCTGCAAGGATTCCAACCCATACGCCGATCGGTGTATCATCGCCGGTCTTTACAGAACGTCTTGCTGTACCGCTGGTATCGTTCGGAGCTGTTCCGCCCGCTGTGCCGTTATTCGGGATCGGAGTGATCCGATCATTTCCACCATGATTTCCACCAGGTGTAACAGTCGGAATCGGTGTCGGCTCGGAAGAAAGACTGTTGGTGATCTCTTTTGTTACAGTATATCGGTTATCATTATTCAGTGTAACCTCACCCTGACCGGTAACTGTATACTTAAAGGTATCATCATCAACCGGATTTCCATCCTTATCCGTCTCCAGAACAGTATAAGTAACACTGTTGATCTCCTGATCCTTTGGAAGATCCAACATTACCTCAACACTACCATTCTGTTTCAGAGTCACTACCTTCTCAAGCGTCAGCTCACCGTTACTCTCAGTGGAGAACACACCTGCATAGAACGTATCATCCACAGTAGAAGCAACACCATCGATCATCACATTCTTCTTAATGTTGATAAATCCGTTACGGCTGAATATATCGGAAATCTTTGTATAATAGTTATTTACATAAGCCGTTGCCTCAGCAGCACCACTATCTCCACCGATCACAACCTGATTGGACTTCTCTTCACTCTCGCCATTCAGCTTCGTTACATTGTAGTAGTAAAGATTCTCCTCATCCACCTCGATCTTCGTATTCTGCTGAAGAAGATTTCCATCCTCATCCAGCTCAAATACATAATAGGTGCCATCCGGAACATCCGTCCATGTAGCTGTACCACTGGAAGCATTCTGGATATGGATATCCTTTAAATAATCATCACGGAACGGGATCGTACCTTCCTGATCCGAAAAAACGCCAACCTTATAAGTTACATCCTCCTTCGTTTCCAGAGGAATCACATTGTCATTCTCATCAACATTATAGATCCTCTTCGTAACCTGGATCTGTGTATGCTGTTTCGTTGAAGCCTTCGGATATGCCTGCACATCATACATCCAGCCCTGCTCCTGATCTGCAAAAGGAACGGAGATCAGCATCGGTGAAACCGCAACACTGCTGTTCGCATCTGTCTGCACCACCAGATACATGCCCTCAGCCAGATCGGTAACAGTAATATTACCCTCTGCATCAGAGGTTCTGGACAGACCCCACACATCCACGCTTCCGCTGCTGATCATATCTGCCAGCTGCCCTGCTGCTTCATACCAGCCGTCAGCCGTCGTGATGGAATCAAAATCGATTGCTGCGGCAGCCAGTGCCTCATCCAGCACGAAATGCACATCACCATCAAAATTCACACTGCCAACCCTGTAGATCGTCAGCCCTACACCCGGCAACGGAGTCTGATTTCCTTCCTCATCCGCCTGCTGAACCGTCAACGTCAGATTACCTGTTTTTCCAGCTTCATAATCCCCGGCGAAAACCGGCTGCAAAACACTCGTGACCAGCATAGCCGTCAGCATCAGAACAGCCAGAAGGCTCCGGAATATTTTCCCTTGCTTTCTTCTATTTTTCATCGCTCTCTGCCTCCTCTTTCCTTTCTGAAAGCTGCTTCTTTTTCCGTTTTTTGTCCCTATGACGGACGATCAGATAAATCAGCAGGATCAGAACAACAAGCACTGCAGCGCCGCCGGCCAGAACCCTCTTCGGATCCACAACAGCAAGCTTCTGCGGTATCGTTTCGTCATTCTTTGTATCTTCCACCACATATTTCGTCCGCACTCCCCGGACAAGAAGCCTGTGGGTGTTAACTCCATAAGGGGTACACGTGATCAGAGTCACATGATCTTCACCCTCGATAATATCCAGGTCACTGGTCTCATCCGGAAGCACCGTCTTGATCTGATCCACCTTGTAGGCCAGATGCTTGCCAAGAATGTGCAGGATAAAAATATCTCCCTTTTCCATCTGATCCAGATCTGTGAAAAGCTTTGCGTTAGGAAGACCTCGATGCGCCGCCAGAACCGCATGGGTGCTCTTGCCTCCAATGGGAAGGCTGGTACCCTCCACATGACCGACACCCTTTTCCAGGACCGTTTTGCTCAGTCCATGATAGATCGCCAGTCTGGCTTTGATCTTCGGAATCTCGATACTCCCCATCAGACCATCACCGTTCGGATCCAGAACCCTGTCATAAGGATGACTCAGCTCATAAGTATCCTCTTCCTCAAAAGCATCTACAATGGCATTCACCGGATGCTCGGCATTATACTCCTTCGCCTCTTTCCACAGCCTGTCATAGTCGTTGTCCGAAAGCTCCGTTACCGCTTCCTCGTACTTACTGACCAGCTGGGCATTTCGATACTGGTTCCACATATCACTGATCGTAGGATAAAGGAACACACCCGCACCCGCCAGAAACACCAGGGCGATAAAAATGTTCAGGACAACATTACTCTTTTTCTTTTTTTTCTTTTTAGCCATAAATCATTTCCTGCGTCGTTTTTTGTTCTGAACAGAATTGATACCGGCAACCAGGATCACCGCGATCACAATTCCGATCACAACACAGAGAGCAAGCATCGGAAGCGTCGGATTGGTGATTCCGGTAACCTTCTTCTCTGTTTTCTGAACCGCCTTCGCAGCCTTCATCGGAACTCTGTGTCCCCTCACCAGAAGTCTGTGCGTATTCACCGCATAAGGCGTACACGTAACCAGCGTTACATAATCATCCCCATCCGTGATACCCAGAGACTCTGTCTGCTCCGGAAGAACGGTAAGAATCTGATCCACCTCGTAGGCAAGAGTCTTACCCAGCACATGCAGGTAAAAAACATCTCCCTCTTCCACAAGATTCAGATCTGTAAAAAGTTTCGCACTTGGAAGTCCTCTGTGTGCCGACAAAATACAATGGGTACTCTTGCCGCCAACTGGAAGACTGCTGCCGAACAAATGACCGGCACCCTTCTCCAGAGACTCATCTGTCGTGTAATGATAGATTGGAATACTCACATCGATCACAGGAATCTCCACATACCCCATCATTCCATCACCATTCAGGTTCAGAAGAGACTCATATGTACTGTCCGTCTGTCCATCCCTCACGGAAAAAGCATCCGGCACACTTTCCTGCTTGATCTGTTCGTTATACTCCTGAGCTGCCTTCCACATACTGTCAATCTTCTCCGAATTATCATCCGAAGAAACACTGCTGCTATAATTACTGATCAGCAGGCTGTCCCTGTACCGGTTCCAGGCATCACTGACCATTGGATACAGCAGTATGGACAACCCTATCAGAAACAGCAAACCAAGTCCAATATAATTTTTCTTCTTATTCTTTCTCATAGGTTTCTCCATACTGTTGTATTTACCACTCCCGGCCCCCGAAAGGGCCGGGCGGTAAAAGATTTACTACTATGTTTTAATACTTGCTTTGTCGTTGCTTATAAATAATTTTTGAATTGAATCAATCCGGCAATCAAACGATTACTCCTCAGATCCTTTTCTGCGGCTGATGAAGAAAGCACCAGCAGCGCCAGCCATAACTACAACACCGATGATAGTGAAGAGGTATGTTCCCATGCCACCTGTGGATGGAAGGGCGGAAAGTTTTGTATTTTTAAATACACCTGCATCAACAGATACTTCTTTCGTTTCATCTGGTGTAATTGTAAATGCTTTATTCTCAGAACTTACTTTATAACCTGTCGGTGCTTTTGTCTCTTCGAATTCATAGTCGCCTTCATCAAGACCTGTAACTTTTAATGTACCGTTTGTTGCTACTAATGTAGTTGTAGCACCAGTTTCTCCCTCCAGAGCAACCTTGTACTCACCATCGTTTACTCTCACAACATTAACTGGTGTTTTTGTTGCCTCAGCACCTTCTTTTTCAACAGGAGTTACCTTTAATAACTGGAACTCTGCGCCATTCAGTGTCTTTCCGTTTGTATCAACTTTCTCTAAAGTAACATTTCCTGTATAACCATTTACAATACCCGGTACATAGTTAACAGTATTTGAATTTACTGTAGCACTGTTGTTATATGTGTGATCATTTTCTACTATAGCACTATATTTTATTTCAATTGTTGTTCCAGCGTCTGTAGTTGAAATAAAATCACTTAAATCTACAGTATATGTTACTTTTCCATCATTACCAGTAATAGAAGTTACTTTTGTTTTATCTACATTTACTTTTTGTCCAGCAATTTTAACACTATCAAGAACAAAGCTGTCTGCCTTCAGACCTGTTGAAGTATCTACTACTTTGAACGTTGTTAAAGTATCACCATTAGCCTTTGTTTTTGATGCCATCTGTGTAGTTACTGTAAAGTTTACACGCTGTCCTCTGTGAACAAACTTATCCTCAGTTTGTTTTGTAACATTATAGCTTTCCATTTTAGCAACTACATCAGCTGCTTTATCAGCCATATAAGTTTCACCGTCTTTGTCATAGGTATTAGCTACCATAAGACTATATACACCTTTTACGTCAGATGCACAGATAACATATGCACCGATTGGAAGGTTACTAAATTCATGTGTTGTTCCTGTTTCTTTTTCTGTTACATCTGCATTTCGACTATCTGCTGCCGCTTTTAATCCTGCAGAATCAGTAATATTGAAATTACCAGTGACAGTATCTTCACTAATATATTTTTTAGCCCATTCAACTACCTGCCATGTCTGATTTCCAGCATTATTCTGATCAAGATAAATAATATTATACAATTTTAATGTAGTCTCTACATCAGCTGCTAAATTTGTAACAGTAATTTTATTTGTGTATTTATCTGTTACCTTTGCTGCAAATGCTGTAGATGCCATAGCCAGCACCATAATTGCTGCCATCAGTATTGCACTGATTTTCTTAAATAAATTTTTCATAAGGTTTGCTCCTTTCTTTCTCTGCATTTTTCTTTTTCGCCCTTCATCGGCCATTTACAATTAATGTGTTACGATCTCTTTGCTTCTTCCTCCCTTCGTTTATTATTTATAAACAACAGGAGTGCAGTTGCAAGAATCGCTACACCACTGATTGTAAATCCATAAGTACCCGGTCCACCGGATTCTGGTAAGGAATAAAGTTTTGTATTTTTAATTGTTAATACTTTATTCTCCAGTGACCACATATTACTTTCCTGTGCAGGATCGCCATTTTCGTCAACAAGTGTTACATTTCCTGTTGCGACTTTGAAGTAAATACTGCTGCCTAATAATGAATATCCTTTTGGAGCAGTTGTCTCTGTCAGCTTGTAGATACCTGCCTTCAGATTATTCAGTTCAATCTCTGAAGTATCATTCTTTACTTCTATGTTATTCTCAAGAGATTTCCAGCTGTTACCATCTTTCATCTCTAATTTGAATTTAGCACCTGTTAAAAAATTGTTTTCTGTATCTGTTTTCTTCAGATCCAGACTGATTACTGCTTCGTTTGTGTAAGATGCAACACCTTTTACACCACCAGATGTATACGTGTAATCTGTTGTAATAACATTTGCTTTGTTTACATCATTACCAAGTGTAAACTTAAGTGATTTATCTGCATCTGATTTAAAGTTTTCACAATCTGTCTGGCCATCACCTGTAACAATATCGAATGTCTGAATGAAATATCCATCTGCATTGTCTTCTGTTACCGTATACTCTCCTCTTGAAAGATCCGGCAGCGTAACTGTTCCGCTTGTTTCATTGGCCTTAACTGTTACACTTACCTGGCTGTCTGAAACATTCTGACCATTCTTCGCATTCACATTAAATGTAAACGTTCTACCTGTGTCAGATGCTTCCGTTACATTCTTTGTGATCTGAATCTGACCTTTGATGACATGAATCTTATAAATACCATATGGATTGTTTCTATTATCTGGATTATAAGCCTTCTCAGCATTTCCTACGACATATTGATTAGTATTCGTTTTACTCTCATCCGTTGATGTCTCATTTGGATTATAAGTTACTTCCAGATAATACTCTGTATCATCATCCGGTGTTGTTGCCATATGCTCTTTACTGATATCGGTTCGATTTCCAGCTTTATCTTTCTTGAACCACTGCAAAGTAATATGGCCTTCCGCATCGGCGGCACTTATTGTACCTTTTGAATAAGATGTCTCTGATTCACTAAATAGCTGGTTCAGAATCTCATCATTCGTCGGTACTGTATCACCTTTGTATATCCAAACGTCTTTGTCCTTGACTACTAAGTTAACTTTAACATTAACTGTCGGCTGTGGCAACTCAACATCGCCATATCCTGTAGAAATCTTGGATTCCGGAGATACGTTGGTTGTGACATTGTTTCCACCAACGAAATTGTCTTTGGCTTTTACTTTAATTGTTTTGTTCCATTCGCCATTTTTCTTGTTCGGTATTGTCTGATCTGTCCACTGGATCTGATAATTTCCATTTACCAGAGATACCGTACCACCATTTACGCTAACACCATTATTCAAGTCATCCTGTGTATATAACGTTCCATCATCTTTCAGAAGTTCAAACCTCGGATCAATAATATCTGTGATTGTTGCTCCTGTAATGGAAATGTCCTGAGTGATCGTATTCTGAATATCTTTGAATATGCCTCCCAGCTTTGTTGCATCATTCGCAGTAAATGCACAATTTGAAGATGCTATTCCCGGATAACCATTGGTTACATCACCTGCCAGGAATTTTGCTTCACGGCTGTTATCATCGAATCCATAACCAATAGTATAGACCGTGTATCCAGCCGTTTTCAATGCCGTGGCTGATGTCTCTGCAGCTTCTTGGGCAGTTGGACTCCAAGTATTACCACTACCTGTTGGCATTCCATCTGTAAACAATATTACATATTTAGGTCGCCCATCATCTTTCAATGTATCCAACTTATTTTTCGCATCGTTAAGTCCTACCTGTGGATCCGTTCCGCCATTCGCCTTTAATTTATTAGTAAAATCTTTCAGGCTATTTTCACCGCTTTTAGCTTCTTGTAAGTCTATATTTTTACCATTATCACCATATCCGTTACTACTGAATGCTGTAATTCCGATTTTACTGTCTGATGACTTTGACGCTGTATCTGTGATAAACTGATCTACAGAATTTTTTAGAGCGTCTAATCTTGAGATTTGATTTGTATAAATTTTATAATTAGTAGGGTAATCTGACGCCTGCTTCCAATCAATATACCATCTCTTACTCAATTTACCATAAGACATGGCTTTGTACGAATCATTTATTTTCATATAATAAGTTCTACTTGTAGCCAACTTATTCCTTCCATCATCAGTATTATCCGCAACATACCTATAATCTTCAGTAGTTTCTATTATTTCATCCATAGAACCAGATACATCCAATACCAACATAATATCCGCTACTGCTTTTTCAGTAGTAGTTATTGTACTTGTACTTGTAGAAGCAGCCGTAATATTGATGTCATAAGTTCTCTTATCCCAGTCGTTTACAGTTGCAGTCTTACTGTAATCCATACTGGCTTCAATAATCTCCTCCTGTGTGTAATTCATAATATGATACAATGAATCACTTGTATCTTTTTCTATCTTTGTCTTGCCATCTGCTTTATAAAGAGTTGCCACTGCTTTATTATCATCAGATAACGTAACCTCTACAATCCAAGATTCTTGTGATGCTTCATAGCCATTAGGTGCCATGGCTTCTGTTAATGTATATGTTCCAGGTCTTAATCCTGTAAATTCAACACGTCCTGTTCCATCTACGGATGTAGCAGTCTGTGATTCATTGGTATCTGAATTATTTACAAGCTTAAATTGAGCACCACCTAACGCTTCCTGGCTTTTATTTACTTTTTTTAATACAAGATCTGTTGTAGGTACATTCGTAACTTCAGAAATACGCGCGGAAGGAAGGGTAAATTCCATCTGGCAGTTTGATTCATACGCACCTCGTTCCATATACAGAATAGTCAGAGTATGCTCTTTTTCTTTATCCTCACCTTCAACATACGGCTTTAGATTTACTGTCTTTGTAGCTGCCTGATGAATTCCACCTAAATCGATTACAATGTGCTTTCCATCCAAAACAACCCATAAATCATCATCACCTGTAAAGGTATAATTTAATGGACCTACGTAATCTCCAATTTTAAAAGTTACATCATATCTCATTCCAAAAAAGTAATTGTGACTTTTTTCACTTTCTTCGTTGCTGGATACTCTGTCCAAAGGGTAGAAATTATTTCCTGCTGTTGTAAGCTGTTTTCCATTCTGATCAATTACTTTTGTAAGTCTATAAGAGTCTCCGTTCTGATCAAAAACTAATTTATAATCCTTAATGACTTTTCTTAAATAAGTTTCAGTACCAGGGACTGTTTCATCTTTATCTACAAAAAATCCTGGCTCGGGGTAATTAAATTTTACTTTTCCATCTTCCTCTACCCCTTTTAATAATCCTTCTGTCCATTTGACATTTTGATCATATCCATTTACAGTGGCTGTAGTGGCTGTAAATTTGCTTCCGTCTGCTTTATAACCAGAATCAACTGTAAAATTATATTTATAAGAATCATAATTTTGATCCTGTGTACCTGATGTTATTTTCTGCTTAACATTATTAACATATTTTACATCATCTCCTAACATATTAAATGAATAATATGTCCCATCTTTATAACCAGCCTTAACTGTATAATCATAAAAAGATGTCGGTCCCTGGAAGTTATCATTACGCTTTGGTTTATAATACACTTTTATCGTACTATCCTGTGCAACTTCAATCTTTTCGTGATTCGTAACTACAACATCATTTACTTCTACTTTTGAAACTTCCCAGTTCTGCGCCTTGGTATAATCATTTATCTTTCCGCCAACTAAGATTGTTCTCTCATCAGCTGAATAAATCTCCTTACCAGTCGTATTATCCAGATGCTGAATTGTTACTTTAACATTTTTTCCGCCTCTCTGCACAATTACATACGTAGAAAAATGCGTAGTTTCAAACTCAACATTACCATTCTTATCAACGCTTCCGTCCATGTTCTCAACATTGTCTTCTGCGTCTACATGGTATACGTCTGCGTCTTTGATCTTTTTCTCATCGTTGAGAGTCACTGATACTTTTACCGTATTACCTGGCTGAATCTCTTCGCCGTCTACCAGGAATTTGATATCGTAGGAATGGATCTTCTCGATGGCTTTCTTTTCTTTGATTGCTTCTTCTGTGATCTGGTCTTCGGCTTCCTGGCTGAGCTCTACCGGTGTTACGGAAAGCTTTGCGTTGTCCGGAAGGTCTGCCGGATCGGTAAGAGTAACCTTGACATTGACCTCGTCACTCTTGTAATCATATCTGGTGATCTCAGGCTGAATTTCTTCTTCCTGCACATCCTCAGGCTCTTCTGCCTCATCACTGCTGTCAACAACCTGTGCCATATCACTTCTTATGTAAGCCTCGGTTCCTTCCCAGGAAACCTTGTACCAGGTTGCTCCGTCCTCTGCTGTTACGGTATCCAGAAGTGTGAGCTGTGTTCCTGCGTTTACAGTTGCCAGAACCTCTGCCTCGACAGATGGACTGACACGAAGATTCGTATCGTCTCCCAGAACCTCGATCAGGCTTGTCTCACCATTCTCATCTGCTGCCGGAACATCATCCGGGCTCGCAATATCCTCTGCCGGTTCTTCCACCACATCCGGATCCTCTGCCGGCGCTTCGGTAGGTTCAGCATCCGGATTCTCCGCCGGAGCCTCAGAAGGCTCTGCCTCAGGAGTTACCTCCGGATTCTCTGCTGCCGGTGTCTCAGCTGCATCCTGCTCAGGCTCGTCCGAAATATCCATTCCGTCCGTAAGCTCCTCTGATGCGATAGACACCTCGTCCCCATTACCGGAAACAGCTTCCGCCTCGACATCTGCTGTCTCAGGAGAATCCCACATAACGGCAAAAACAGCTGCGTTGCCAGTCTCAACCTGAAGTGTCTGGATCTGTTTGCCCTCGTTGACATTCAGAACCTTCAGATCCTCGTTGGCCTGTAAGGTGTTAACATCAGTATCACCGGTACTGCTGTTATAATGAAGCTTCTCAACGGTTACACTCGTGCTGGCTGCATCGGTAAGCTCCGGTGCTGCCGGTGTCTTGTACTCAAAAGTTACTCTGACTCTGCCGTTCGGCTCGACTCTGTTTCCGTCGCCATCAGCAAAATACACATCATACGCAAAAAAACCTCTCAGGCTGCTGCCCTTGTCTGTAGCTGCTGCTGAAAGCTTCTGAGAAACTGTATCATAAGATACGGATGAATTCTCGTTTACGCCGTCAGCCTTCAATGCTGTATTCTGCGGAAGAGCTCCGTCCTCCAGTGCCTCTGCTGTTACTTTAACAGAATCATTTTCATATGTAAGCGTCGATTGCTGCGCCTGTTCCGTTTCCTCCTGGTCAGCGCTGCTTACATCCGGTGTCGATTCTTCGGCCGCTGGTTCAGATGTAATTTCGCCATCTGTAAATATATCCTCCGTTCCATCTCCGAACGCTTCACTCGCGGAGATCGTATATGCACTCGGCATACAGGATACCATCAACGCCAAAGCCACCATAAATGCCAGGAGTTTTCTGATCTTATTATTCCTTAATTTTTTCATACCTTTCCCGCTTTCCTGTGTGTGCATTAACGTGTACTGTATTTCTTATTACTTTACTTCTGTTTATATTCCTTTCTCTTAAAAAAGCTTCATGTTTTTAGCCGGTGAGTAAACAGGTTACACCTTTACAATATTTTACCCTTATGTGATTGTAGTGTCAATATACCAGACATTTTTGGTAAGGATACTGACATTATCAGATGCTATCGAAAATCAGCCTTCAACTCCTCCTTCTTAACTTACTCGTTCACTGGTTCTTTTCGCCTGATTTTTCAATAAAATCTGACTATTCGTGGTATTTATTATACAACACTAATAGTTGTTTTGTAAGGCACTTTTTTTCATAAAAAAGTGCCTCTGTCACTATTTTAACATGAATTTCTTCAGCTCATCCCGCTTCTTGACATTCAGCTTGCAAAAGATATCCGTAAGGTAATGCTTGACAGTATTAATGGAAATCCCCAAATGCTCTCCTATCTCCTTATTGCTCCATCCCCCACTTGCCAGCATGGCAATAGAAAACTCCATCGTCGACAGCTCCCCCGTAACCTTTCTCCGGTTTTCCGGATTATGAAGCGCCATCCAGCCCCTGCTGAAAGAAATCACCCCTTTCGTGATACGCTGATACGCCTCCGGATCCCGATTCCGGATACAAGCCTCGACCAGCCCCCGCAAAAGCCCATGATGCTCAATAAAAGGCTCCAGAAATCCATCCATCTTCGCCAGCTCCCAGCTCCGGAGCATCTCCTCCTGCGCCTCCTGCTTATGCTTTCGGTTGATCGCACACACCGCCATCATACAGTGGATATACGTCATACTGATCGGATACGACCTATCCGCCATAAACAAAGCAGCCTTCCCCATCCCATAAGCACTCCATATCTCCCCGTTAAGATAAGTATGGTGCGCCATCACATACGTGGCAAAAAGCCTCAGCCCCTCAGGAAGCATCCTGCTGTACTCCCCAAAAGCAGGCATCCCATCCGTAGGCAGATGAAGCAAAACCGCCCCCACATACCCCGCCAGAAGACAGGACGCATAAACATCCTTAGGAACCTTCTTCTTCATAGCAATCTTCACACAGGACTGGATCCCCTCCATCCCCCGCTTAGCCGCCGCCACATTCCCCAGCGACAGATTAGAATACCCATACAAAATACACGCCGAAAGCTTCAGCTCAATAACCCTGCTGGACAGATACCCCCTCGTGATCTCACAACACTCCTCCGCCTGCCCCGTAAAATAAAAAAGCTCAGCCCGCGCAATATTCCTCACATCCACATCCTCAAACCCCTCAACAACCTCCCGAGCCCTCCCAGGCTCAAAAGACGAATTCAAAAGCGGCAAAACCACATAATCACACATACACTCCACTCCCTCCAAAACCCAGGTAGCCCCCAAAAGCCCCCCCTCAAAACCAAACCAACAAACCTCCGAAGCCCTCACACAAGCCACATCAACACACATCCGAAGCCCATCACACACCCCTCATCAACACACATCCGAAGCTCATCTCTCAAGTCACATCAGCATACATCCGAAGCTCATCTCTCAAGCCACATCAGCACACATCCGATGCTCTTCTCTCAACCCTCATCAACACACATCCGAAGCTCATCTCTCAAGCCACATCAGCATACATCCGAAGCTCATCTCTCAAGCCACATCAGCATACATCCGAAGCTCTTCTCTCAAGCCACATCAGCATACATCCGAAGCTCTTCTCTCAAGTCACATCAGCGTACATCCGAAGCTCTTCTCTCAAGCCACATCAGCGTACATCCGAAGCTCTTCTCTCAAGTCACACAAAACAGTCACCAGAACTCCGGATATCAATCAACCAGTCAATCAGTCAACCAATCAGGCCAACCATCTTTTTCCATAATTATAATCCAAAATCCTCCAAAAATAAATTTAAATATTACACAAAAACACTACAATATATCCAAACCAGCCTCTATTCCCCAATCCCCTCACGACAAACCGCAAAAAAACTCACCCCATCCACATCCAGCGCAGCGCCGATGCCACACCATCTCCCAACACACCACAAAGAAACTCAGCCCCTGCAGCCATACAGCGCAGCGCTGATGTCTCACCCTTTCCCGGCAAACCACCACACCTCACACCCCAAAAACCAGAACGGACAGACTGCCAGCGGGGCGGCTGCATGGTCGGGCCCCGGTGCGTCGGAGTAAGCCGCTGGTCATACTTGGCGCCTGGGGCTTCTGACGGGAAGGTACTCTGCGGCCACAAGCCGCAGAGTAAGCCCCATCTGTCTGAGCCAGGTACGCATCAGCGTACATGGCGAGTTATGGGGCGCCCTGCACGGCAGAAGACTCAGACGCTTAGTATGACCCGGCGAAACGACCGCACCAGGCACGACCATGCAGCCGCCCCGCTGGCAGTCTGTCCGTTCGTCCCTCCCTCCATTCATCCCTCCCACCCACACAAAAAAAGAGCCCCCAGGCCCAAACACCCGGGAACTCTCCCCAAAACGCAAAACTCAAATTTCCAATTATCATCAATCGTTACCAGTTGTCACCAACCATCACCCAACACGCAGCCGAAACTTCTGAATCTCCTTCTCACTGGAAACCCTCTCAATCTCAGCCCCAAGACTCCTGAGCTTCTCCTCAAAATTCTCATACCCACGCTGGATATAAACAATATCATCAACAACCGTAACACCCTCAGCAGCCAGCCCCGCAATAACAAGCGCAGCCCCCGCACGAAGATCCGGCGCACTCACACGCGCCCCCGTAAGCTTCCTCACACCATCAATAATAGCAGAGTTCCCCTCCACCTTAATATTGGCACCCATCCGGGAAAGCTCATCCGCATACTTAAACCGGTTCTCAAAAATACTCTCAGTAACAATACTCGTACCCTCAGCCAAAGCCAAAGTAACCGCGATCTGCGGCTGCATATCCGTAGGATAACCAGGATAAGGCAACGTCTTCACATGCGTACGATGAAGCACATGCGGCGCACGGACACGAACCGCATCATCAAACTCCTCAACCTCACACCCGATCTCCTCAAGCTTAGCAGTAGTAGCCTCAAGATGCTTAGGAATAACATTACGAACAGTAACATCACCACGAGTAGCCGCAGCAGCAAACATAAACGTACCAGCCTCGATCTGGTCCGGAATGATCGAATACTCCGTACGATGAAGCGTCTCAACACCACGGATACGGATCACATCCGTACCAGCACCCTTGATATTCGCCCCCATACTGTTCAGGAAATTCGCCACATCAACAACATGCGGCTCCCTCGCAGCATTCTCAATGATCGTACGACCAGTCGCCATAGAAGCAGCCATCATAATATTAATAGTAGCACCAACAGAAACCACATCCAGGAAAATATGGCTGCCATGCAGATTCTCCGCCTTGGCAACAATAGCACCATGACAGATATCAACATCCGCACCAAGAGCACGGAAACCCTTCAGATGCTGGTCGATCGGCCTGCTGCCGATATTACATCCACCCGGAAGCGGAACCTCCGCATGCTTATACTTACCAAGCAAAGCACCCAGAAGATAATAAGAAGCACGGATCTTCTTGATAAACTCATAATCCACGCTGAGATTGCCGATAGTAGAACCGTTGATCTTTACAGTAGACTTATCAATACGCTCAACCTGAGCCCCGATCTCGGAGATCGCCTCAAGCAGAACATTGATGTCCCTAACATCTGGCAGATTCTCGATCAATATAGTTTCATCAGTCATAATGGCTGCTGACAATATCGCAAGCGCCGCATTCTTCGCACCCGCAATATCCACTTCTCCAACCAGAGGATTGCCGCCTTTAATCACATACTGTTCCATAACACACCTCTATTATTTACTCCTCTATGAGCAGAAACTTTCTCTGAATTTACTGCAGGAACAAACGTTCCGCAATACCGTTTTTTAGGTCAGTTGTATATTATAACACATATTTCAGATTTGTAAACAATTTATGACGAAAACCTGTCACAACCCATGACCCGAAACACTCCAGCAAACCGTTTCCACAAGCCAACAGTTACGCCTTATCTCCCCTGTTCTTCAGTGCCTCAAGCACAACCTGGAGACTCCCCTCCAGATCCTTATCCTCTTCATCCACCACAATGTCCGCATATTTCTCATACAAAGGAACACGCTCATCATAAAGACTCGCCAGCGTCTGCCCCTCCTTGAGCACAACACCACGCCCCTTAAGATTACCAAGACGCCTGGAAAGAAGCTCCAGCGAGATCTTAAGATACACCACAACACCCTCAGACTTCAGATGCTGCATAGCCTCATCGCAGTAAACCACACTTCCACCGGTAGCGATCACCGTATTCTCCACCTGGATCGAAGCATTCACACGATTCTCGATCGCCTTGAAGCCCTCCGTACCCTCATCTGCAATGATCTTACTCAAAGTCCTCTTCTCCGCCTTCTGGATCAGAAGATCTGAGTCAATAAACTGGTACCCAAGTACCTTCGCAAGTACGACACCGATGCTGCTCTTCCCCGCACCAGGCATCCCTATCAGTGTAATATTATTCATACTGTATCCTTTCATTTTAGCATAACAGCTGCCAAACCTCAACAAACGTTACGGCTCCGCAGAACCTACCGTTTCTCTCTCCCTGCCTTCCCCGACGTCTTTAATTTCCCTGACATCCCTGGCTTTCCTGACATCCCCGGCTTTCCTGACATCTTCAACTTCCCTGACGTCCCTGGCTTTCCTGACGTCTTCAACTTCCCTGACATCCCTGCCTTCTTTGATTCCCTGTCTGCTTCCCTATCTGATTTCTTATCCAACTTCTTCTGCATCTGCTTCTTCTTTACGCTGTAGCCGAAGGTTCCCACCTTCCGGCCACCCGCCAGATACTCCCCATGGGAATAAACCAGAAGACCCGCATCATTGAGACGAAACCTGTTGTTTTTATCCATATAAGCTTCATCCGCATGGACCGCAAGCACATCCGCAAGAAACATGTCATGAGACCCCAGCTCCTTCACCTCACGCACCCTGCACTCGATTGAAACCGGAGCCTCCCCGATCATCGGTGCAGAAACAAACTGCGCTTTCTCTTTCGTAAGGTTCAGCTTTCGGAACTTGTCCACATCACGTCCCGAACGGACCCCGCAGAAATCCGTTGCAAACGCCAGCTTCTCCGTTGTCAGATTGATCACAAATTCACCCGTTTTCCGGATCATATCATAGGAATAACGGGAAGGTCGGACAGAAATATAAGCCATCGCCGGATTGGTACACACCGTACCCGTCCACGCAACCGTTATGATATTATCATGCCCCTCACCATCGGTAACACTCACCATTACAGCCGGCAGCGGATAGATCATGTTCCCCGGCTTCCATAACTGTTTCGCCATTTTCCGTCACCTCTTATGCATAATCGCTGTTCATCAGCTGAGCAGCCTCCATCATAGCCGGAATCAGCTGCTTCTTTCTGGAAACCACACCCGGCAGACTGAAGGTATCTCCATCCGGTTTCCGCTCAAAAGCGATCTCCGCCATCTGCTGGCTGCCCTCCCCGTAAAACAGAAGCTCTGTAGACTCCTCCAGGATATTCGTCAGCATAAAATAAACTCTCGTGATATCATGACGGCCACACTCACTCACCATAAACGGCATCAGCTTCTCCTTGATCTCCTTAAGCTCCTCGCTGTCCATGGAACTGATCTGACCCACACCAAAGGAAACATTACCCTCACCGATAAACTTCTTGTAATCCTGATAAAAAATCTCCTCCGGAGACTTATCCTTCAGATTACTTCCCGCAGAAAACATCTCTCGGGCAAACTCCTCGATCTTGATCCCCGCGATCAGCGCAAGAGCACTGGCAGCGATCTTATCCGTCTGCGTACAGGTCGGTGAACGGAACATCAATGTATCCGAAATAATAGCCGCACAGAGAAGCCCCGCGATCTTTTCCGGGATCTCCAGTCTCTGCTCTCCGTAGATTTCATAAAGGATCGTACCCGTACATCCCACCGGCTCATTACGAAAAGCAACCGGCGTCATGGTCTGCAAGGTACCCAGCTTATGATGATCGATGATCTCAAGGATCTCCGCCTTCTCGATATTATCAACAGCCTGATCCACCTCATTATGATCCACAAGAACCACTTTCTTTTTATGCATATCCAGAAAATTACGTCTGGAGATCGTACCGATACACTTACCATGAGGATTGATCACCGGAAACGCCCTGTGACGGTTTTTGATCATAACATCCTGGATATCATCCGTAAAATCCTCGGTATTAAACGTAACCATGTTATCCCGCTTCATAACAAAGCTGACCGGAATACTCTGATTGATCAGACGCGCAATATTAAACGTATCATACGGAGACCGGATGATCACGATATTCTTCTCATGAGCAAGCTTTATAACCTTCTCGGAAACCACGATATTCAGCCCCACGATGATACAGCTTACATTCTGGCTGATCGCCTGAAGATGATCCTCCTCACGGTCACCCATGATGATCATATCATCCTCCTCAACGTAGCCCTCCAGCATCTTCGGGTTGGCAGTACCGACAAGCACACGCCCCTTCACAAAATATCCGTGTCCGTTACCTTCCACCACTTCACCGCCAACAGTCTCGGCAATTCTCTGATACTGCGTCCTCGCATTGGAAAGAAGATAACTGTCTGTAGTATCCATATAGGTCTTTGCGATATCACCAATCGTCACAAGCCCCTCCAGACACCCATCCTTATCACGGATCGGAAGAGAAACGATCCCGTTCTCCTGCATCAGATCCCAGGTATTCTTCAGCGACATATTCTTATCCGCCTGCGGACTGGTCCGGATATCCATATCCTTGACCTGCGTACCGATATTTCCCAGATAAGCCGGCGGCTGTACGCCAAAACGGTTCAGCACATACCTGGTCTCCTCATTGATCTGCCCCGCTCTCTTCGGGATATATTTTTTATTCTGCGTAGTTCTGTTTTTAATATCCGCATAAGCAATAGCCGAACAGATGGAATCCGTATCCGGATTCTTATGTCCGATTACAAATATTCTCTCCGGTTTTTTCATACACATCCATCCTTTTTCATCCAAAATAATCATAATTTAATATTTGCAAACAAAGCACCCAGGGAAGTAGTAGCCTCTTCCCCCGACTCCGGAAGCTCAAAAGACTCCTCCTCAACCTCCTTAGCCATCAGATCCGATGCCTCTTTAATACTCAGGCTCAGCTTACCATCCTTGATCGCGATAACCTTCACCTTAACCTTATCCCCAACACTCAAAACCTCAGAAGGTTTCCGGATCCTCTTCTCACAGATCTGAGAAATATGCACCAGCCCGGAAACCCCGTTCCCAAGCTCCACAAAAGCACCATACGGCTGCAAACTCTCAACCGTACCCTCCGTCACAAAGCCAACCTGGATATTGGAAATCTTATTCCGTTTCTCCACCTCAGCCCTCTCACGAAGAATCTCCCTCGCCGAAAGCACCAGCCTCTTCTTCGCCTTATCAGCCTCGATCACCCGCACCTGGATCGGCTTATTCAGAAACACCTCAGTATCCTCAACAAACTCCAAAGCAAGCCTGGATGCCGGAATAAAACCACGGACACCCTCAACATAAGCAATGGCACCCCCGTTAACGATTCCCTTCACAACAACATCCAGCACCTCACCCGAATCCTGAAGCTCCTTCAGCCTGTCCCAGGCAAGCACATCCGCAGCATCTGCTCTGGAAAGAAGAATATTCCCCTGACCATCATCCCTGCGAAGAACCATCGCCTGAACCTCATCCCCCGGCTGAACAGCCTCTTTAATATTAAACCCCGGCACCCGGGAAAACTCCTCCACCGGAATAAAACCCTCAGCATAAAACTTAAGGTCAAGAACAACCCCCGACTCATCCACACTCACAACAGTCCCTGAGATAATATCACCCTCATCGATCCTCTTAAAAGAAGCCTCCAGCTCCCTCTCAAAATCCTTCATAGACTCCGCCATATCCAGACCTCCCATTCAAACAAAAACCCAACCACCGCCGCCCCAAACCAGACGACAGCACTATAATCCTAATCATTATAGCATGCACACCCCACCCGCGCTATATTTTTTGCACTGGAAATTTCTTACCCCCTTTATTTCTCTCCAACACACAGGACAGACTCAGATCAGCCCATTTATCACACCCTTGATGCTTTCTTTATTTCTCTCCAACGTACAGGACGGACTTAGTACAATTCCAGAATTTCTTTGTAGTGCATCCTTTTTGTTTCTCTCCAACGCACAGGACGGACTGCCGGAGGGGCGGCTACATGGTCGGGACCCGGTGCGTCGGAGTAAGCCGCTGGTCATACTTAGCGCCTGAGGCTTCTGACGGGAAGGTACTCTGCGGCCACAAGCCGCAGAGTAAGCCCCATCTGTCTGAGCCAGGTACGCATCAGCGTACATGGCGAGTTATGGGGCGCCCTGCACGGCAGAAGACTCAGACGCTTAGTATGACCCGGCGAAACGACCGCACCAGGCACGACCATGCAGCCGCCCCTCCGGCAGTCCGTCCGTCCCTCCCTCCCTCCATCCCCACCCACAAAAAAAAGAGCCCAAAAAAGGCCCAAAAACGAGGAGTGCCCCGGTAGTGGCTTACCGGGGCGATTATTATGAAAAAAATTGTATGTGTAATGATACAGATACACACCATTACAGCGTCTTTCGTAACGTTCTTTCGAACTATCCCTATACTACCAGACAAATATGAACAAACAATGAACATCTCGTAAACAATTAGCGCATTTGCACAATTTTTTTCAAAACACCCTCCCCCAATTTATAAAAACACCACATTCACAAACAAAACCAAAACCCTAAACATTGTACATATTGTACATCTCAACCAAACAAACCAACAACAACCCCAACAAAAGAGCCACAACCCTCACCCTCTAACTCAAACTCCATCTAAAACATCATCAAAAACACCAGCCATCACAAACCATCACCGCCGTGAAAGCATCCCCTTAATAAACTCAATCGCCTTCTCAAAAATATTCTTCACATCAGACTTCGTAACACCCATATCCTTCAAAGTACTATAAGCATCACTCACATACCCCTTGATCTGATCATCACTCATCTCAATCCCACGGAACTTACTGATAATATTAACCAGCGAACTCTTATCATCCTCATTAAGACTCACCCCAAAATGATCCGCAGCCTCATCGATCCCCTGAGAAATCTCATCATCCGTGATCTGGTTAGAATCAAAAAGCCCCTTCACATAAACAATGATATCCCCAACCTTATCCGGATCAGAAGCAAGAGACCCAACCTCATTATCCTTCAGGATCTCCTCCGCCTGACTCATAACAGAACCAGAATCAGACGCCATAACCATCATCGGAGATGTACATGAAATAACACCCGCAATAACCAAAGCTGTAACCTTGTTCAATCTTCTCATAATATTCAACCTCCATACGGGCACCAGCCCTTATCAAAAATTGCCTTTTACTATTTTTAACTATCTTTTACTGCCTTTTTATTACCTCATCATTACCTTTTCGACGCCCCTCAGTATACCACACACCCCCACCCCTCTGTAAACCGTAATTTTCCCCATTCCCACCCACACCATTCAGACTTTATGTCTATTACCAAAAATATATTCACAATATTTTCATATTTTAAACAAACTTTCCTAACATCTCATCAGTAAAATAAAAAATGTAAATTTTTCATTACTTACTTATGTCTGACACCTCAGACATAACCTCCTTTCTATGACAAATATATAGATCCGGACAGGAAACCTCTCCAACATTCCCGTCCGGAAACGCAAAAAGAACCCGGAACAGCTGCCCGGGCTCTTTTTGCGTTTATCATATATTAATTTTTCTCATCATAAATACAGTTGGCAAGCATCGCAAACTGCTCCAGCGTCAGCGCCTCACCCCTGATGTTCAGCGGAAGACCACACCTGTTGAACACATCCTCGATCTCCTCCTTACTCAGGGAAAAATCTCCGGAATTTCTGATCCCGTTCACAAGCGTCTTTCTCCTCTGGTTAAAAGATGCACGGATCAGACGGAACATAAGCCCCTCATCCTTCACATCCACCGGCGGCTTCTCATAACGCGTCAGCTTGATCACCGCACTTCCAACCTTCGGCCGCGGCATAAAACAGTTCGGCGGTACATTCGCAACGATCTCCGGCTTCGCATAATACTGCACAGCCAGGGAAAGAGCACCGTAATCCTTGGTACCGGGACCAACCTGCATACGGTCTGCAACCTCCTTCTGCACCATGACAGTGATCGAATCCACAGGAACATTCTTCTCAAAAAGCCCCATGATGATCGGAGTCGTAATGTAATACGGCAGATTCGCAACCACCTTCACAGGCTTACCGCCGTTTTTCTCATCTGCGATCTTTTTGATATCCGTTTTCAGGATATCGTTATTGATCACGGAAACATTATCCCAGTCCTTCAACGTATCCTTAAGGATCGGGATCAGCGAACTGTCGATCTCCACAGCAGCCACCTCTCTGGCAGCCTCCGCAAGATACTGGGTCATAGTTCCGATACCCGGACCGATCTCCAGTATAAAATCATCCTTCGTGATACCCGAAGACTCAATGATCTTTTCCAGAACATGCTCGTCGATCAGAAAATTCTGACCAAACCTTTTCTGGAAAACAAAATGATACTTTTGAAGGACTTCAATGGTATATTTCGGGTTACCAAGATAAGGTCTGGCCATATTTTTTACCTCTGCTTTTTCTTATTTTCAGCTGAAATCCTTTTCAAAAAGTACCGTGTAGCCATCACGGTCCACACGCTTCTTGGAACGCTTGAACAATCCGCTCTGAGCTCTCTCCATAGCCTTATCCAGCATGGTCTTCACAGTACCGATACACATCGGCTGATCCTCCTTCTGGTTGATCCCGATCAGATTATACAGAGCAAGCATGCCCATCTGGTCGATACGGAATCCATTCTCCATGGTATAGACCTTAGCGAAATTAACAAGTTCATCGTTTGTAAATACAGGAATGTTGATCATGGATGTAAACTTCTTCGCAAGCTTCGGATATCTTGCGATCAGCTTACGCATACCGATCTTTTCATCCTCCAGGATCACGATCATTCCCTTAGTGTTTCCGGTCATAGCTTCCTCAAGCTCATCTGCTGTTTCCTGGGAAAGCTGGTTTGCATCCTCGATAACAAGGAAACCGCCGGCAAGCTTGGATACGATCTCCGGAATATCCTTTCCGTTGAGATCATCCGCAAATATATAGGCAACCTTGGAAGCCTCGATATTCAGCTCTTTACAGATTGCCGGGATCAGACTTGAGATCAGTCTCGTCTTACCTGTTTCTCTGCCGCCCATAACGATCACATTTCCGGTCTGGGAGGTCTTGTCTGCTGCGCCCATCTGCACATCGCAGAGTACATCAAGCAGCTGTTCCTTCATTCCGGGAACTGTAACAAAATAGGTGAAAAGCTGTTTCTCTTCATCTGTGAGCTCTTTCTTTCTGGAAACGATCTTTGTAGGATCCTTTTCCGGATGGATCGTAGCGATAAATTTCTCAAGCTGCTCTTCCTCGCTGAGCTCCTCTTCCTCATCGTCCTCTTCCATGGCTTCATCAGAATCATCACCGATGAGACTGCTGATAAAATCATCCTCATTCTCGTCATCCTCATCCTGGAAGTCAAAGGCGTCATCACTGTATTCTTCTTCCTCATCAAGAAGATTTTCCTCTTCCGCTGAAGCCACCGGTTCCTCATGATGAAGCTTCGCTGAAGGCTCTGCTGCCGCCTTCTGCACCTGCTCCTCAGATTCCAGTGAAGGAATCTCCGGAAGCACATCCTCTTCTTCCACCGGCTTCTGTACTCCTGACGGACCATTCAGAAACTCTGCTTCTGCAGCCTGAAGATCCTCCTCAGTAACCGGCTCCTCATCTTCATCAAATACGATATCCGGAAGTCTGGTATCGGAAGTCTCCGTTACCTCTTCCTCCTGCTGAGCGGAGATCTGCGCCATGATATCCTCGATATCTGCCGCATCCGGCTCCTCCGGAACAAATTCATCAGCCGCAATATCCAGATCCTCAATACCTGCCGGCTCTTCCGTTACGTCGGACTGCTGGACATCCGGAGATTTCTCTTCCTCCGGGATATCGATTCCCTGCTGTGTAGCTGCTGCCAGAATAGTATCCTCCAGGTTGAAGTCCTTATCTTTATCCTTCCCGGACCTGTCACCTACAGATGCCGCAATATCCTCGATATTTCCGAAAATTCCGGACGCATCCGGGATCTCCGCGGAACTGCTTGCATTCTCCGGGTCCACATTGATCATGGACTTCGGGATCTTCAGCTCCGGCATACGGATCGTTGCGGAAAAATCAGGCTTGCCTTCCTCATTGAGCGGAACCCCTGCAGGCTTCTCCTCACTTTCCTCATTTCCGGCAGCCTTCTCCTTCATGATCTCTGCAACACTCTGGGACAAAGACATCTCTGTAGCTTTCTCAGCCTCAGCTTCTTCCGCTTCCTGATAAGCCTCTTCTTCCTCTTTATCCTGCTGTTCCTGAGCCTGCAGCTTCATACTTCCGGATGACAGGTTCTCAACACCTGATGCCAGCGGGATCTCATCCGCTTCCTGTCCGGAAAACTCATCCTGCTCTTCAGAAGGCTCATCCGAAGCTTCCTCGCTTCCTTCTGCCGCTTCGATCTCCTCAGAATCTGTAAACTCCTCTGACGGTTCTGCTGCCGCAGCAGTCTCAGCCTCCGGCGCTTCCGCCTGTTCCGTCACATCCTCAGAGCCTGTGGAAACCTCATCCTGCTCTTCATCCTGCGCAGCTTCTTTTTCCTCCATATCCTCTTCCGCAGATTTCTTATGTCCGCCAAAGATATCACGGAATCCCTTGGAAAGCTTCTCCTGGAATGTCTCCGCACTGTTCAGATCCCGCTCATCATCTACCTGGATGGTATCTGTGACCGGTTTTGCCTCCTCATACTCGCCGGATGCTTCCTTGCTCTCCCTGATCTCCTGCGCCTTTTCCGGCGGGATCAGCTTCGGGATAAAACGCTGCTCGTATTTCTCTTTCTCTTCGCCAGTGAGAACACCCATCCGCTGTTTCAGGTCAAGGGCCTTTATCACATAAGTTCCGTCATTGAACCAAAGGATCATCTCATTGCAGAGATCCAGGCACTTCTGCTTGTCTCCTGCCTTGTAATAGAGCTTGGCCAGCTCATAGGACCAGCGCTCCGTAAATTCCTTCTCCTTATATTCCTCAAGAATACGGATCTGCTCATTCAGAGATGCATTCTTCGCTCTGGCGATCTTATATTTCAGTATATACTGGCTGTTATCATTACCTGCCACTTCTCTGTATTCATCAAAGAATTCTGTGGCTTCACTGATCTGTCCCATTTTCAGGGAAACCTCAATCAGACGGTAAAGTATGTTCTTGCCGATCGGCGCTCTGTGGTAGGCAAGAAGAAAAATTTCCTTGCTCTCTTCATAACGCTTGTTGGCCGCGTAGATCTCGCCCACTACACAAAGGGTACGGACGTTTTTCACACGACGCCAGTCAATACTGTCAACAATCTGCATGGCGCCTTTGTAATCCTGGGTCTCGACCAGCTTATTGATCTGTCCCAGCTTAACGCGAAACTCCTCTTTATCCAAAATATTCACCAACTTTCCATAATCAGAATCAGTTTACCATATGCATACGGGCTTGTCAAAACCCTTTAGGCATATAAACATGCCCCTTTACCACCTGAAAAACCCTGTTGATCTTGAACTGATGGCTGACAAAATCATCCAGTCCTGTACAGGTGATCAGAGTCTGTATATCGTGGATACTTTCCAGCAGATATGTCTGCCTGCTGCTATCCAGCTCCGAAAGAACATCATCCAGCAGAAGCACCGGTGTATCCCGGATTTTTTTCTTCACCAGATAGATCTCCGAAAGCTTCAGGGAAAGGGCCGCAGTCCTCTGCTGCCCCTGGGAACCATACCTCCGGATGTCGATCCCGTTGACCTTTACGCAGAAATCATCTCTGTGCGGTCCCACGGAGGTCAGCTTCATCCGAAGATCCCGCTCCCGGTTCCGGGCAAGCTTATCCTCAAACTCTGCCGCCGTCACACTTGGCTCGTACAGGATCTCCAGCTCCTCGATCCCGCCGGTAAGGCCTTTATGAAGCCCCCTTGCGATCTCGTTAAGCTCCTCCACAAAGGCTTCCCGCTTCCCGATGATCTTCTTTCCGTAATCGACCATCTGCATATCCCAGACATCCAGGGTACTTTTCAGCCCGGGGTTCATATAACAGTCTTTGAGAAGACGGTTTCTCTGGTTCACGATGTGATTGTAGCCGGCCAGCTCCGTGATATAAACACCATCCAGCTGACAAAGCTCCGAATCCAGAAAACGTCTTCTCTCTCCCGGTCCATTCTTGATAATATTAAGATCCTCCGGAGAAAAAAACACCAGATTCACCACCCCCAGCAGCTCCCTTGCCTTGCGGATCGGCAGCCCGTTGATGGCAACTCCCTTTGCTTTGTTTTTCCGGAGGTGCATGTCTATTTTGTATGAAAGATCGCCCTTCTTCACCATCATTCGGATATGGGATTCCTCATTCTCAAAGCGGATCATCTCCCGGTCCTTGCTTCCCTTGTGGGATTTGCTGGTACCTGCCAGATAAACCGCCTCCAGGATATTGGTCTTTCCCTGGGCATTGTCGCCGTAGAGAATATTGGTGCCCTGATCAAAATTCATCTCCAGCGACTCATAATTCCTGAAATTATTCAGTCTGATGGATTCAATGTACATTCCTTCACCCGATCACATAAATATCTTTTCCATCGTAGGAAATGGTATCTCCAGGATGGATCTTGCGGCCACGGCGGTTCTCCACCTCACCGTTCACCAGTACCAGACCATCATTGATGGCATATTTCGCCTCAACGCCGTCCTCCACAACACCGGCCAGCTTCAGCGCCTGACCAAGCTTGATAAATTCGTCTTTAATTCTGATCTCCAATTTTTTCTCCTCTTATCTCCGGGGTATTTTCTCCGTCAGATCGATCTTTTCTGATCTTCTGGCGGTATTTAAAATCCCCAAAATACAAATTTCACCGGAAGGCGGTAATTTAAATACCCCCTTCCAGCAGTTTACGCATGAAACAATTCTCAGAACACGATCGCATTCCCATGCACAATCGGTCAAAAACGGTCACATTACCCCAGGTCTTATCTGGCCTGATTCTGATTGATGTTTACAGGAAGGATCAGGTAAGTATAGTTCTCCTCATCGTCACGGATAAAGCACGGGGCCTTCGGATTTACAAGATAGATCGTCACGGTTTCATCATCAATAACACGAAGCGCATCGATCAGGAATTTCGGGTTGAAGCCGATCATGATATCCTTACCCTCTTTTTCAATATCGATCTCCTCATTCATGGAACCCATTGCAGAATCAATGCGCAGCTCCATATCATCGTCTGTGATGTTGATGATGATCGGTTTTTTATCAACCTCACGTACCAGAAGTGTGGCACGGTCGATACAATCCAGGAACTCTTTTTTGTTGATCTTCAGTTTTGTCTCATAATCACTGGAAAGCATCTGGTCAATTCTGAAATATTCTCCCTCGATTAGTCTGGAAACTACCATAGTCTGATCAAATTCAAATAAAATATGGTTTTTTGTAAAGTAAATGCTGACCTGATCATCCACTTCTCCGGAAAGGATCTTGCTGACCTCGCTTAAAGTTTTGCCCGGAACTACCACCTTACGGTCAGAATAATCTTTCTTAAGAGACATTTTGCGGATAGAGATACGATGTCCGTCCAGAGAAACTACCTTCAGACAGTTATTTTTGATCTCAAAAAGTTCACCGGTCATAAGCTTATTGTTTTCATTCACAGCAATCGAAAAAATAGTCTGGCGGATCATTTCTTTCAGTGTGTACTGAGAGATCGTCAGCGGTTCATCCTTCTCGATCATCGGCAAATAAGCAAAATCTTCTCCTGATTTTCCAGGGATATTGAATTTTGCTTTTTCACAGGTAATGGTTGCTGCATATTTATCATCGGTCTTAATGGTAACATCATTATCCGGAAGTCGTCTGATGATTTCATAGAAGATTTTTGCATCAAGAGCAACTTTACCTTTTTCTTCAATAGTACCCTCAACGATGGTTTCAATTCCCAGCTCCATATCGTTGGTGGTAAATTTGATCTGGTTTGTGGTTGCATCCATGAGAATACATTCCAGGATTGGCATTGTGGTTTTTGATGGAACTGCTTTGAGTGCGATACTTACACTTTTTAACAGACTTGATTTGGAGCAGATGATTTTCATAGTGTGTATAACTCCCTTTCTGAACAATTTGTGGTTTTTATAAATATATTTATAGAAAAAATCCGCAGTAACCGCCGTAGGGGGCCAGATTTTGTGAAAAACTCCCGCAGGCCTGATGTTTTCAGGGGTTTTCCGTTGGGATAACTTTGTGTAAAAGTGGTATTTTCGCATGTGAATAACCCGGGGATAAAATTACCGCCGCGTTTTGGCAAAAAAGTTGTACACATCTCTCCACATACAATCAACACGTTATACACCAGTAATGTGGAAAACTTCCCTAACCTTGTGGATTAATCTTCTTTTTCAATATATCAATGGTATTTTTTAAGTTATCGTCGTTCTGCAATTCGTTTTCGATCTTTTCGATACCGTGCATAACGGTGGTATGGTCACGGTTTCCGAGCGCTTTTCCGATATTTTTCAAAGGTGTGGATATGATCTCACGGCAGAGATACATGGAAACCTGGCGGGGCATGACGATCTTGGAGTTTCGTTTGTTTCCGCTTAAGTCCGCAGGTGTGACTCCGTAATGCTCTGCAACAACGGAGATGATGTATTCCGGTGTGATTACTTTTTTCTCATCCGGAGAAATAATATCCTTCAGTGCCTGCTCTGCCAGCTCCAGAGTTACTTCCTTTTTCTCAAGCTTGGCTCCGGCCATGACCTTGTTGAAGGCACCTTCCAGCTCACGGATATTGGATTTGATATTGGTAGCGATATATTTGATAACATCTTCACTGATGTTGTAGCCGTTCATTTCTTCATTTTTATGAAGGATCGCCATTCGGGTTTCGTAATCAGGCAGCGTGATATCTGCGATCAGACCCCACTCGAACCGGGAACGGAAGCGCTCTTCCAGGATTTCCATATCCTTCGGTGGTTTATCAGAGGATATGATGATCTGCTTTTTGGCACTGTGAAGACTGTTAAATGTATGGAAAAATTCCTCCTGTGTGGATTCTTTTCCTATAATAAACTGAATATCATCGACAAGAAGAACGTCGATATTTCTGTATTTTTCACGGAATTTGCTCATTGCCGTGTTATTTCCGTTTCGGATGGTTTCGATCAGCTCGTTGGTAAATTCCTCACTGGTTACATACAAAACACGGCTGTTTTCGTCGTGTTCCAGAATGAAATGAGCGATGGAATGCATAAGATGCGTCTTACCAAGACCGGCTCCGCCATAGATAAACAGTGGATTGTAGGTATCTCCCGGTGATTCGGCAACTGCAAGAGCTGCGGCCTGGGCGAATTTGTTATTACTTCCTACAACGAAGGTGTCGAAGGTGTATTTTGGATTTAAATGCGCCTCTTCGTAACGTGTATCCTGAACCTGTTTATCATAAGAAGTGTTTTTTTCTGTTTTTTGGGGGAGATCTTTTTCCAGAACGAAGCGAACCTCGCATTCTTCCATGCCTGTCAGCACACAGATAGTAACCTGGAGGGGTATTTTGTAGCGTTTACTGATGTAATTGACTCCGATCGCTGCCTGTTCAGAGGGAACAACCACTGTTATCAGCTTTCCGTCAACCTCATAAACTTTCAGCGGCTTGAGCCAGGTATTAAAAGGGACATCAGTCACCTCATATTCAGATTTGACAGTTTGCAGGATCTCCTCCCATTTTTCAATAACAGCGTCCATTTTTTCCTCCCATGAGTATTATAATAACCCCAGTCTGCGACTGGAGATAGATATCCTTTTATATATTACAATGAAAATGGGGTTTTCGCAATGGAAAATCCTTGAGATTTTGGGGAAAAGAATGTGGATAATGAGGGGAAATTACTGTGGATTAGGGTGGATTATTGTGGATAAGAGTCCTGGAGGTTTCCATAAGTCGAGAATTGGTGGAAAATGTGGAAGAATTATGTGTATAAAAAAATCCACCTTAAAAATACCGCAAATAAAGGGTTTTTTTGAAAACGATGTGAACAAACCCTCCGAAAAAGTGGATAGATTTCCGGTCAATCCACAAGTTATCCACAAGTTATCCACAAAATGTGGATAATGTTACGTAAACCATAAGCGCTTTCCACATAAGAGAAAAAAATAAATACCGTAAGGTAGGGGTATTTTATAGAACCCTTGATTTTATCGGGTTTTTTGCAATTTTTACTTGACGAAAAGGAGGTTTATTTATATAATTGAAACGATGTTCTGAATGATAAGTTATTTCATAACAATTAAAAATAGATAAAGGAGGTGCTTTACCTATGAAGATGACATTTCAGCCAAAAAAGAGATCCAGAGCTAAAGTTCACGGCTTCAGAGCTCGCATGAGCACAAAGGGCGGACGTAAAGTATTAGCTGCAAGAAGATTAAAAGGAAGAAAACAGTTATCAGCATAAGCTGCAAGACCGCATTTATGTGGTCTTTTCTTCTATCCGGAGAAATATCCGCGCAGGCGGAATCTAATTAAGGAGGATTCGTTTGATCAGATCAGAGTCCTTAAAGAAAAACCAAGATTTTAAAGTTGTATATCAGAACGGAACATCGTACGCAAATCGGCTTCTGGTGATGTACGTGCTGAAGAATCAGCACATGAAGAATCGTCTGGGAATATCAGTAAGCAAAAAAGTAGGGAACAGTGTGGTTCGCCACAGACTCACCAGATTGATCAGAGAAAGCTATCGTCTCAACGAAACAGATTTTGACAGTAACCTTGATATTGTAGTAGTAGCGAGAGCCGCAGCCAAGGGCAAGAGCTTTCACGAGATCGAGAGTGCTTTTCTGCATCTTGCAAGAAAGCATCATATAACAGGGAATGAACATGATAAAGAAATTTCTGATTAAGATGATAAGGCTCTATCAAAAATATATATCGCCGATGAAGAGAACGAAATGTCCTTATATTCCCACATGTTCTCAATATGGTTTGGAAGCAATCGAAAAATATGGCGCATTTAAGGGCAGTCTTCTTGCGGTATGGAGGATATTGCGATGCAATCCTTTTTCCCACGGAGGCTATGACCCTGTGCCATGAATTATTTTGTGACTGTTCAGCCTTTTCCCGGGCAGAGCAGTTATCGGAATTTGTAACTGTTCAGTACCTCCGCAGTTAGTGGACGAATGAATAGTTACCGGACTTTTACAATTGAATAAGAAGTCTAGGAGGAAATGAATTTGGAACTGTTTTTAGCAACAAAAACCGGAACTCCTATTATCGGACAGATCGCGTCTGTGATGGGATGGATCATGGATGGCATATATAAGATGCTTGACGGCCTGTTCGGAATCCAGAACATTGGTCTTTGTATCATTATCTTCAGTATTCTTATCTTTGCCTTTATGACACCGCTGCAGATCAAGCAGCAGAAATTCTCCAAGTTAAGCGCGATCATGCAGCCTGAGATCCAGAAGATCCAGAAGAAATATCAGGGTAAAAAGGATCAGGCTTCCATGATGAAAATGAACGAAGAAACCCAGGCTGTTTATCAGAAATATGGTGTTTCTCCAACCGGTAGCTGTGTACAGTTAGCCATTCAGATGCCTATTCTGTTTGCTCTGTATCAGGTTATCTACCGGATTCCTGCTTACGTTGGAAGTGTAAAGAACATTTTTACTGGTGTAGTTGACAACCTGCTAGCTGTAAACGGATACACAGATATCCTGCAGCAGTTTATCACAGACCATTCCATGACACGAGTGCGTCTCGTTATGGACAGTGCCGGAAATGCTACAAGTAACTCGATTGTTGATTTTCTGTATGCACTTTCTCCTTCCCAGTGGAAAGAGCTGGCACAGATGAATCAGTTTTCAGGATTTTCTGATGCGATCACAAAAGCATCCGGCAATATTTCCAAGATGCAGGGCTTCTGTGGACTGAATATCGCAGACCAGCCGCTGTACTATATCATGGAATTCTTCAAAAATCATGGTTCTCTGTTACTTGCGATCGTAGCACTTCTGATCCCGGTTCTTGCATGGGCAACTCAGATGCTGAACCTGAAGCTTATGCCACAGGCTGCAACACAGCCGGCAGACGGAAATGATCAGGCCAGCGCAATGGCAAACTCCATGAAAACCATGAACATGGTCATGCCTCTGATGTCTGCATTCTTCTGTTTCACATTCCCGGTTGGTCTTGGTATCTACTGGATCGCCAGTGCTGTCGTTCGAAGTGCCCAGCAGTTTGCAATCAATCGTCATCTTGATAAGATGAACATTGATGATCTGGTTAATGAGAATATGAAGAAGATCGAAGCGAAGCGTGCGAAGGAAGGACTTCCGCCGCAGAAGATCACCAATCAGGCTCATCAGTCCGCCAAGAATATCAATAAACCTGTGATCAATAAGGGCAACAGCGGAAACAATGGTGCTTCAGACAGAGCACAGAAGGTTGATACTGCTTATGAGAAGGCAAGAAGTGCAAAACCGGGCAGCATCACAGCTAAAGCAAATCTCGTAAGAGACTTTGATGAGAGAAATAAGAAGAAATAATCAGGAACGGAGGGGTTCGTAATGGAGGATTACATTCAGTTTTCAGCAAAAACAAAGAATGAAGCTATCACAAAAGCGTGTCTTGAGCTTGGAACTTCCAGTGACCAGCTTGATATTCAGGTTATCAGTGAAGGCAGCTCCGGATTCTTCGGAATCGGCAGCAAACCTGCCGTGATCAAAGTTCGCAGAATCGAGCCAGTTTCTGATATGCAGGAAATCGATGAACTGGTAGAGTCCGTGAAACTGGACGCTATCAAAGAAGAGAAGAAATTAGAAAAGCCTTTTACTCCGGATGTAAAGAAAGAATCTGCACCGAAAGCAGCTCCTGCAGAGGAGAAGAAGCCGGTGAAGAAAGAAGCTGTACAGGTGGAGAAGGCATCCGAAGAAGCACCTGCAAAGGCAGCAGCGCCAAAGGAAAGACCTGCAAGGGATTTCCAGGGCAAAGCAAAGCCTGCACGTGAGAAACAGCCAAGAGCTCCAAAGGAGCGTCAGCCGAAGGAAACACGTGAGAGAGCACCGAAGCAGGGCAGACCGATAGAGATCCTCAGCGATCCGGAGAAGATCAGAGAGGTTGAGGAGAGAGCAGTCGTATTTCTTCGTGATGTATTCGGCTCCATGGATCTTGGAGAAGTGGAGATCACATCGAAATACAACACTGCAGACGGTTCTCTGGATGTGGATTTTGAAGGTGAGGATATGGGTATCCTCATCGGAAAAAGAGGCCAGACACTGGATTCTCTTCAGTATCTGACAAGCCTTGTGGTAAACAAAGGCGAGTCTACCTACATTCGTGTAAAACTCGATACCGAGGACTACAGACGCCGTCGTAAGGAAACTCTGGAGAACCTTGCAAGAGGAATCGCCTTCAAGGTAAAGAAAACCAGAAAACCGGTAGTTCTGGAACCGATGAATCCGTACGAAAGAAGGATCATCCATGCATCTCTGCAAGGCAACCGCTATGTAGAGACAGTCAGTGAGGGAGAAGAACCTTACAGACATGTAGTAGTAAAACTGAAACGCAATAATTGATGATCCATCGGTAAAGCTATAAGCCGTATCCCGGAGCGTAAGCTCCGTGGGTACGGCTTTTTTGTATGGAACTGAAAATTAAAAATTATCATTGCAATCTCCGCAACAATTCTTTATAATCATTGAAGAGCAAATAACAAAAAGATATTTCTGCAGCGGACATCCGGAATGCAGAGATTAGAGCGTATTTGAAAAATCATTCCCGCAATCTGCACGCCCCACTTTGCGGTATATTTTGCCCGAATTCAGTTGCCGTAGCCCGCTACGGCGCCTTCATCCGGACAAAATCTCCCACAAATTGTGACGCACATCTTGCAGAAAGCCTTTTTCAAACACGCTCTAGCATTATAAATATGGAAACTGACAGAAGATGTTATTCTAGGTGAAAGCGTGAATAACACGTGTTTTTTGCGTGTAAAAAGCTTTTCCGGAGTAACATTTTTGCGTTTAACCGGATGCTTTTATCCGCTGGACTAGGATAAACGGCATGGCAGCGATCAGCTGCAGTGTGATATAGCGGATGCTTTTATCCGTTTGACAAAGGAGAGTGAAAAATGGAAGAGACAACGATTGCTGCGATTTCCACAGCCATGAGCGCATCGGGAATCGGGATCGTCAGGATCAGTGGCCCGGAGGCTTTTGAGATCGCATCCGGAGTATACCGTTCCAAGGGTGGAAAAAAATCTCTGAAAAACGTCCCAAGCCACACCATCCATTATGGATATATTTATGATAACGAAGAAATGGTAGACGAAGTGCTGGTCATGGCCATGCGCGGACCACGGACATACACAGGAGAAGATACCATAGAAATCGACTGCCACGGCGGCGTTTTAGCCATGAAAAAGGTACTGGAAACTGTGTTGAAAAACGGAGCCATTATTGCCGAGCCGGGAGAATTTACCAAGCGTGCATTCCTCAATGGAAGGATCGATCTTTCCCAGGCGGAGGCCGTTATGGACGTGATACAGTCCAAAAATGAGTACTCATTAAAGAATTCTGTAGGACAATTAAAAGGTTCGGTCCGAAAAACTGTACAGCAGATCAGAGAAAAACTACTGTACCATATAGCGTACATTGAATCGGCATTAGACGATCCGGAGCACTATGATTTGACAGGATATTCGGAAGAATTAGAGCAGATCGTAGCAGAAGAAAAAGAAAAAATACAGAACCTGTTAAAAACAGCCGGAGACGGAAAGATCATACAGGAAGGTATCCGGACCGTGATCCTGGGCAAGCCGAACGCAGGGAAATCTTCTCTGCTGAACCTGCTTCTGGGAGAGGACAGAGCCATCGTGACCGATATCGCAGGAACCACCAGAGACGTACTGGAAGAGTATATCAACCTGCATGGGATCACATTAAAGATCGCTGACACAGCTGGAATCCGCCAGACAGAAGACATCGTAGAGAAAATCGGCGTATCCAAAGCCAAGGAAATGGCAGCAGACGCAGACCTGATCCTCTATGTCGTAGATTCCTCCGTACCGTTAGATGAAAACGACGAAGAAATCATAAAAATTTTGCAAGAGAAAAAGACAATTGTTCTCTACAGCAAGACAGACCTTGAATCTGCTATAGATATAGAGGATTTAAAGAGCAGAATAAACCAGCCGGTGATCCCAATTTCCGCAAAAGAAGAAACCGGGATCACAGACCTGGAAGAAAAAATCCGGGAAATGTTCTTCAGTGGGGAGATTGACTTCAATGATGAAGTCTACATCACCAATGAACGCCACAGGCAGGAGCTTTTAAAAGCACAGGAAAGTCTTTCTCTGGTAGAAAATAGCATAGAAAGCGGAATGCCGGAGGATTTTTATTCCATAGACCTGACAGATGCATACGAAAGTCTGGGACGGATTCTGGGAGAATCACTTGGGGAAGACCTTGTTAATGAGATATTTTCTAAATTTTGTATGGGGAAATAATAACCGCATGGGCTGCGGCCTTCGGCTGTATGGCACATGGACTGCGGAAGCCCGCAGAGGGTAGATCACATTGGAATGTGAGAAAACCGCAAAGGGGCACAAGGCCGCGCCCCTCTGCACACCCCTAGATCGGAAGAGCGTCGTGTAGGGAAAGAGTGTAGATCTCGGTGGTCGCCGTATCATTAAAAAAAAAAAAAAA
>ENA-USYV01000176-USYV01000176.1-human-gut-metagenome-genome-assembly--contig:-NODE-176-length-73904-cov-11.971095_pt1 | contig 73904 bp, 59 predicted proteins | sample MGYA00250066_ERZ773514 | MGnify/ENA primary metagenome ERZ773514 (study PRJEB29103, sample SAMN06112049) | human gut metagenome | biome: human gut; feature: ankylosing spondylitis patient; material... | reverse complement strand
GTCCTAAGAGACCTAGAGGAAGACCGAGAAAGACAGATACCGATTAACATATAGTACAAGTAATTGGGAAACCTTTAGTCTAACTATCGGCTTTATTTCCATTTTTTCCCCTTGGAAGTCGGATCGTGGCAATGAGGCCTTCATCTTCTTTTTGTTTATAGGTCAAGACCCCTCCAAATTTCTCAAGAATGTTCCGGGTAATTGTAATTCCTAGCCCTAAGCCGCCGTCTTTGATTGAATTAAGCGGCGTACAAAGCTGATGAAAAGTCTCCGCTGGTAATTTAACCCCGTTATCCTCAACATCGATGTAGTTAAACTGAGTATCTCCGAAGGTCCTAATTGTAATTTTGCCCCCAGACTTGGGGTTTACAGCTTCAAAAGCATTTTTTATTAAATTAAAAACTACCAGCTCGAGACCGACAGCATCTGCATAAGAACTTAATTCTTCCCCTCGTTTAACTTCAATGCTGCAGCAATCCGGAAAGTTAAACTTTGCTGATTCCACCGCTTTTTCCACTACTTCATTCAAATCGCACTCTTTGAAGTCGTAGAGAGACTCATCATTTTTCTTTGCATACTTTCTTACAAAACCAATGAGTTGAGAGACTTTTTCCGCCTGTACCTTGATTTTTGCCAGTACAAATTTAACTTCCTCGGAATCCGCTTCGGCATTGCGTTCAAGCGATAGCTGAAGACCCGACACAAAGTTTGATATCGTTCCTATCGGCTGTTTCAATTCATGAGCCAGCACAGAAGAAAGATGATTTATTGCACTGACTTTTTCCAGCGTCAGTATCCTCACAGAGCTGGCTCGAGCCCGATTTTCTAACTGCTTATTTTCTTCTAACGCCAGCTTCAGATGGCGAGTTCTTATCGTGACAAGATAGTTAACTCTGGCGACATGAATAAGCAAGAGAAGAAAACCTACTGAGACACATATAATAATCTGTGAGTATCTCTTCCAAAGAGCCTCAAAGCTCCACTCCTTAAGATAAGCGTAGGGACCCATTTCTAAGATTCGAGTCGCCTTGTCTACCGCCCCAAAACTCGCAGGTTTCTCCCAAAGATCCCCAGAAGGAAGATGCTGAATACGATAAAGAGCTGAGGCGACCTCAGTTGCTGTCGAACTATCCACATGACTCAGCGCGCCGAAAATAAAGCCCGGATAAAGCGCAGTCGTACGCCGGCAAAGCGAGGGCCCCTCCTCTAAAGGTTCAATCACACGGAGGTCTCCCGGCTCTACAATACCGAGCCTTTCTAATTTTTCCAACTCACAAAAGCCTAGCAGTCCAGCATCTGCGACCCCGGAGATTAATGCCGCCACTACTCCTGGATTTCTTTGACCGACTTCCCTCAGATCAGCAATGTTTTCATCCAGTTTGATCCGGCGGTCTGACAAATGTGCCTTTAAGGCCGTCCACTCATCCGATCCCGAAAAGGAAGTAACAACAAATCTCTTGCCCTTGAAAGCTTCGCTCAGTGTATTCACATCAGATTTTTTCGGAACGACAACCACTCCGGCCGTTGAAAGCCCTAAATTTGTAGAAATTAAAGGCTTTTGAGTGGCAAGAGCCGACGCACCTTCCTTGAAAACATTTCCCCAAAACAAGAAAGGCGATCCGACAAAAAAATCAATACCAAGTTTATCGAGTGAATCCGAGAGCTGCTCAGGTGAAAATTCCTTTGAAACGATCCTATGCTGCGGTAGTGCCTTCCTCAGCGCGTCCAACGTGGGTCCCAGCGTTCCAACCCAGAATTGAGAAAGCAGATTATTTGGCAGTCCGATTGTTAGTGTAGCAGCCGAAATATTTACGGACCAAAAGACAGCAGCTAAAAGAAAAAAGAATCTAACTTTCATTTTCATCTTTTCGAAGCAAAGAAGCACTCCTCCCTGCGATTCTGCCCAAACAAATAGCAGAACTAATCCCGTTACCGCCTAATCTATTTTCTCCATGCAGATTTCCCACGATAGCACCGGCAGCAAATAATCCTTCAATCGGTTTATTTTCAGCATCAAGGACGCGGCAGCCGGCGTCTATCCGCAGACCTCCGGTCGACTCATGAACGACCATTTTGACTTTCACGCCCCAAAATGGCGATTCCAAGAAAGGATGACTTAGATTAATTTGGTTTTTTCCTAATTCCCTATCTACGCCTCGAAAAACCGCTCGGTTGTATTCCTCAACCGTTCGCTTCAATCCTTTTGGTTCAACCCCCAGCTCCTTTGCTAATTCCTCTATGGAACTAGCCTTAAACGCTTCTCCCTTTTCCAGTCCTCGCCAAAGGTCTTTTTGAACGTCAAGAGAGAAGGACCTGACCGCACTGTTGTCGGAGATCTCATACACATAATCAGGGAGCTGTTTTAAAAAAGCTGAAAGTAAGTCCTTTCTATACGCATCTTCTGAAATAAACCTTTCACCCTTCTTATTGACGTAAATTACCTTGGCAACGTCAATATGCAGATAACCTTGAGAATAAATGTCATCCGGCCTTGGTTTGCAAAGTATTCTATCCATCCCGACAACTTGAGCGCCTATTTCCTCCGCGGCAAGAATCATTTTCCCGTCTGAACCTACACGCGCATTAATTTGAACATCGGAAAACAGGGAATTTTTTCTTACCAAGTCAGGGTTAGCACTAAACCCGCCGCTGGAAAGGAGAAGTTGACGACAGCGGTATTGTTTTTTTTCGTCTTTTGAATTTCTAACCTCAACACCTGAAATCTTCCGATGATCCAGTAATATTTTTTCTGCACATTCCTGGTAAACAAACTCCACCCCAAGCCTCAGAGCTTCTTTTTGAAGAACTTCCATATAACCGACATGTATCGGTCTAAAACATCTTGGGTACAGAGAGTTCGAATCGAACGGTTCATCCTCAAATTTCATTCCTAGCTGGGATAACCATCGGATGGCTGCGGGCGCTTCCTTCGTGAAAGCGCCAATCAAATAAAGATCCGATTTCTCACCTCCGCCCAAATAAACATCTTGAGCATGCCTCTCAACAGAATCACCCGGATTTCGAATACCCTTAGCGTTCGATGACGATGCAAAAATTCCGGTATCAGAGAAAACATTCAATCCCAGCCGGGGTTTCTTTTCAATAACAAGAACTTTGAGGCCGTTTCCTCGAGCTGTCACGGCTGCCGCCAAACCTGCATGTCCTCCGCCTACGACAATCAGGTCATAAAGGTATTTTTTTGGAAAAAAACTGAATAGGGATAGGTCAAATAAATCAAAACCAAACAGAGAAAAAGCCAAAAAATCCCTTCGTCCAATGGAATAATTAAAACCGTCCTCTGGCATTTTATGTTGAAGCTTACAGCGATCAATACAGAACAGGCCTCTCGCCAGACCGCCCGACTTATTAGATCGACCGGCTGGATTCCATGTTCGTTTCCATCAATATATTCAAATCGAAAATATCCGACAACCAGAGAATCCCTGAGCTAGCTTCGAGACCGACAGTTTCTTTTCTCCCCGATGAGACCGAACTATTCGATCCGGACCTGCTACCTCAATGTTCCTTGCCGTTAAAACCTTGGTCATTTTCTTAGATGGGTTCTGCATCAAGGAGTGGCATAATTAAGAATTATCGATTTGTATCTTTCAATGAACAAATCCTAGGGCTCTTTTTAGATACGGCCGTACATATAAATTTTTAGAAGATTGCCATGACTTATAAAAAGCATATTTCGCAAAGCAACGACTTACTTGACCGATTTTCGTCGGCTTTTGCGGGCCTGAAAAGTCATTCCAATCTTCCCAGCGGAACCACCCCGTTCATTTGGGCCATTGCGGTTCTCATCATCGTCATCTTCTCGGCTTTTTATTTCAACGTCCGTGCGAATAACGAAACTATTCTCAGAACTAATCTGATGAAGAGCACGGCAAAGGTTGCCGATAACATTGAAATGAGAATGCGGGGCATCTCTGCCTCCATGGCCCGCATGATCGAAAAAATGGAGCTGGACGGTATCAACCCCGCCGTTGTAAATAAGTACGGCAGAGAAATCATCTCGTCGAGCCCCGAAGTTATTCTGCTTCGTGTCATTGAACCGAGCGGCAAAGGTCTGGAGTCTGTTGTAAATCCTCGGCTTGGCAGAAGCGATCTTCGTCAATATAACTATCTGGATTATCCGCAGGTCGTCCGCGATGCGATCGGAGACGCCTTCCTCTCTAACCGCGTTTCTTACTCTTCTTTCTGGTTTACGCCCGGCGACATTTCTTCGCCTTCTGTCGTCATCATTTATCCTTTTGCCATCGGCGAAAAAACATATGCTCTCCTCGCCAGACTGTCGCTGAACAAACTTTTGGAAGTTTCAACTCCTCAGTCGCTGCTTTCCGATTACGAATTCTCATTCCTTCACGGAACAAAAGAAATTGCCGGCCGAGCTGCCTACAACCCGCCGGATGACTACACCATCCCGAGCTACGTACGCGCAGCTGACCCGCTGCCGCCTTCCATTCAGTTGTACGGCTGCAACGTTCTTGAAAGCCCGATGATCTTTGCCAGCCCGCTGATTTATTGGCTGGGCGCTCTGATGCTGTTTCTGCTTCTATCACTCTTTTTCCTCAACCGCGAAATGCGCAGGAATCAGTCTGATCTTGAACGCGCATTAAAAGAACTGGAACTTCGCCGCTCCATCGAAGATTCCATGAACCTGGCTTTAATCATCACCGACTTGGACAACAAGATCGTCTATACAAACGGTCAAACTGAGGAAATTACCGGTTACTCCGAAGAAGAACTTTTGGGCAAGACACCGCCTTATCCCTTCTGGGGAGACGGATCTGAACTTCCATCACAGCTGCTGAAAGACCGTCCTCATGAAGAACCCGGTAAGCCGTACCGCTTTGACCTGACGATCCGCCGCAAAAATGATGAAACGCTTGAAGCGCTGATGCTGGCGATGCCTTTCTACTCGGCATACAACGAACATATCGGCTGGATTTATATGATCCAGGACAACACTGTCGAGGCTCAGTCCATGAACCTCACGAACGACTCTATCGCTTCCTACGAAAGACTTCTGAACTCTGTCTTGTCTTGTATTTCCGCCGTGATGCAGAAACCGACCGGTAGTATGTTAGGTATTCACAACAACCACTACACGGAACAGCTGGGAAATACGGCCGACGGTCACTTAGAGATTTCCAAGGCCTTTAAAGAACCGTTCGATCCGCAAGGCAATCGTCAAGGAGAGGTTTGGGTCGACTCTCTTGGCCGCTGGTTCTCCGTAGCAGAAGCCAGAGTGACACTGCCGGGCGGCTCTCACGTCACACTTCAGTCAGCGCTGGACATCACTAAGAGAAAAATCAATGAGCAGGAATTCGAAGAGCAGACCAGTAAGATGGAAAACTCTTCGCGCCTCATTACGCTCGGCGAGATGGCCTCTACGATTACGCACGAAATTAATCAGCCGCTCACCGCGATTACCGCTTATGCCAATACAGCGCTGGAAGTGATTGACAGGGCGCCGGAAGTAAACAAGGCTCAGGTGCTGGAGATCTATCGAAAGATTGCCAATCAGGCTGCACGCATCGACAAAATTATTAAGAATATCAGAGCGTTTGCCAAACGCCGCCCGACAACATTGGAGTGCGTGTCTTTGAATAGCGTATTCTCCGACACGATGGAGCTCGGGCGTCTGATCGAGAAGAAATATGCCGGTGTCCAGGTGGTTTACGAGCTGCCTGCTGTCGTGCCTGATGTAATTTGCGATCCGGTCCAGATCATGCAGATTCTCATGAATCTTATTCGTAATGCTGCTGAGGCCATTTTGGAACACGGCAGTGAGGACAAAACCATCACGGTCAGTGCGAAGGTCGGCGCTAAAGACGTTGAATTGTCTGTCGGCGATCACGGCCCCGGAATCAGCGATACGATGAAAGCAAGCCTGTTCACACCCTTCTTTTCTACTAAGAAGAACGGCCTAGGCCTAGGTCTGAGTACTTGCCAGACAATAGCAGAGTCTCATAACTCAAGGCTCCGTGTAAGAGACAACGAAGGCGGCGGCACCGTATTTTTCTTCGACCTGAAGATTTGTTTCACGAAAGATTCCGAGGCTCAGAAACAAAAATAATTGTGTTTCAATTTAAAGAGATACGCCTTCTGTACTATCCAGGGGTGTGATTAAGATATATAATATCTTCACGTGATACAAGATATCTCAGTTAGCGATTCTTATCATCCTATAGATTAAGATAATGGATTGCTTGTAAGAATATATTAATTAGAAAGGCACATGATGATTCAGATGACCTCGAAACCCTACACTCAGGAATCTCCGGATACCGCAGGTGTTGTGTATATCGTTGAAGACGACGAAGCCGTACGTGATTCTCTCAAGTGGCTTCTCGAAGCTTCCAGTTACCGCGTTGAACTTTTCGAAAGCGGTGAAATGTTCCTCGCCAAATTCGATCCGAACGCTATCGCCGTTCTCGTCCTTGACGTTAGAATGCCGGGCATGAGCGGTTTGGAAGTTCAGGAACACCTTATCGCCAGAAAGTGCGATATTCCTATTATCTTTATCTCCGGTCACGGCGACGTTTCTATGGCAGTCTCTACCTTGAAGAAGGGGGCGGTTGACTTCATTGAAAAACCCTTTGACCAGGCCGCCCTGCGCTCTTTAATCGAAAGAATGCTGCAGGAAGCCCGTCAGCGTAAAGCCAAGGCTGAACAGCGCTCCTTGAACGACGCTCTTCTGAGCAAACTGACTCCCAGAGAGCAGCACGTTCTTGAAAGAATTGTGAGCGGCCGTCTGAATAAACAAATCGCCGCTGACTTGGGTATTTCCATTAAGACCGTTGAAGCCCACCGTGCTTCCATTATGGATAAAACCAATTCCGGCACCGTTGCAGATCTGATGCGCGTCGTCATGAATGCAAACAGACCTCCTGTCAAAGACTCCGGATCTATGAGATAGTCTTTTAGACAGCGTCACAAAGGAAGGCACACCGCCTTCCTTTTCTTTTTACGGCCTCTTCTCGGCCGAAGATCTTTTGTTACTCGTTCTTGTGAGCAAAGGTTTTAGGCTCTGTGAATATCCTTACAATGGATCGGTCTTACTTACTCTTTTCATAACAATGAACGCAAAAATAATTGATGGAAAAGCACTCGCACAATCCGTTCGAGCCGGCTTGAAGGAAAAAGTAGAACAATTCAAATTAAGTTCGAGGGCACCCGGACTGACGGTCATTCTTGTCGGTGATAATCCGGCAAGCCAGGTTTACGTCCGCAACAAGATCAAAGCCTGCACCGATGTCGGCATTACCTCTAAATTGGAAAAGCTTCCTGCTGAAACTTCAGAAGCGGAGTTATTAACACTTTTGGAGAAACTCAATGCCGACGATTCCGTGGATGGGATACTTGTACAGCTTCCCCTGCCCCGTCATATCAACGAGCAAAAAGTCATTGAGACCATCCGCGCGGACAAAGACGTCGACGGCTTCCATGTTGCCAATGTCGGCTCCGTAGTTACAGGCATCGGCGGTTTCCGCAGCTGCACGCCATATGGCGTCATCAAAATGCTTGAATCCGTGGACTATCCTCTCACCGGCGCCCACGCTTTGGTCATCGGAAGAAGCAATATTGTCGGGAAACCCATGGCGATTATGCTGCTTGAGAAAAATGCGACTGTCACCGTCGCTCACAGCAAAACGAAGAATTTGAAAGAACTCGCACTCCAGGCCGATGTCATCGTCGCTGCCGTAGGTAAAGAAAAAGTCGTCACGGCCGATATGGTTAAACCCGGCGCCGCCGTGATTGATGTCGGTATGAATCGCAATGCCGAAGGAAAACTTTGCGGAGATGTTGACACCGAAGAAGTCGCCAAAGTTGCCGGCTATATTTCTCCGGTTCCCGGCGGTGTCGGACCGATGACCATCGCAATGCTTCTCTCTAATACGGTTGAAGCTTATGAAAAGCGTCTGCAAAAAATATCTCGGTAAGGAATCTATACATGTCTGATTTAATTAACATCCTGAGCATCATTGACGATAAGACCCAGCTGATCAATTTTCCCAAGCTTGATCCAAACAGCTTTAAACCGGCGGTGCTTGCACTGATTCAACGTCTGAAAGACACCGTAGCTTCAGTAAAAGCTTCCGATAAAGAACCGACTTGGGACACCTTAGTTACGCCGATTGAAGATGCTTCTGAAAATCTCTCCTATGTTTGGTCGGTAGTCGAACATTTGAACAGCGTGGCCGATACGCCTGAGTTGAGAGCTACGATTAATGAACTTCTTCCTCCGATTTCCGAAGTATTCAGCGAAATCGGTATGGATGAGGAACTCTATGCAAAGTACAAAGCCTTGAAAGCCGAGAAAGCTTTTGAGAAATTCTCCTCAACCCGTCAGAGAATCATTAACAAAGAGTTAGAAGGCTTTGTTCTCTCCGGCGCCGAATTAGATGACGCCGGCAAGAAGAAGATGGCCGAGATCAATCGAGAGGAAGCCGAACTTTCTCAGAAGTTCTCTGAAAATCTTCTCGACTGCACTAATGAATTTGCGCTTTACCTCCCGGAAGACACAGATGAGCTCAAAGGTGTCCCTGAGGCCGAACTGCATCTCTATGCCCAGCAGGCAACCGCCGAAGGCACCAAAGGCTACAAGATCACCTTGCATATGCCGAATTATCTGCCGATCATGCAGTACGCAGAAAATCGAGAGCTTCGTGAGAAGATGTATCACGCCTACGTGACTCGCGCCTCTGAGTTCTCACCTGCCGGCAAAGACAATCTGCCGATCATTAATCGTCTGCTCGAACTGCGGGTCGAAGACGCTCATCTTCTCGGCTATAAAAATTTTGCCGAAGTCTCCTTGGTTCGGAAAATGGCAGAATCTCCCGAACAAGTCGTTTCTTTCCTGCGCGAATTAGCGGCCAAGGCCAAACCTGCGGCAGAGAAAGAAATGGAAGAGCTCATTGATTACGGCAAAAATAAACTTGGCATCAAAGACGTTCAAACTTGGGACCTTTCGTTCATCAGCGAAAAACTGCGCGAAGCCAAATTCTCTTACTCTGAAAATGAAGTAAAGCAATACTTCACCGAACCAGCCGTTCTCAAAGGAATGTTCGGACTTGTCGAGAAGATGTTCTCGATCAAGATCAAAGAAAAGAAAGCTCCGGTTTGGAATAAAGACGTCAAATTCTTTGTCATTGAAGACAAGGAAGGCAAAGAGATCGCCGGATTCTATATGGACCTTTATGCCCGCAACGGAAAGAGAGGCGGCGCATGGATGAATGACCAGATCTCCCGCCGTGAGGTTGACGGAAAAATCCAAAAACCGATCGCTTACCTTGTCTGCAACTTCGCTGCACCTGTCGGAGACAATCCTTCTCTTCTGACATTAAGAGACGTTGAGACGATTTTCCACGAATTCGGGCACGGACTCCACCATATGCTGACGCGTCAGACAGAATTGGCCGTGTCCGGTATCAGCGGCGTGGAATGGGATGCCGTGGAAATGCCGAGCCAGTTTATGGAGAACTTCGTTTTGAATTGGGACGTGATGCAGACTATCACGCACCATGTCAAGACAGGTAAAACAATGCCTCGCGAACTCTTCGACAAACTGGTTGCCGCTAAGAATTACGGAGCCGGGATGGCAAATGTCCGCCAAATTGAGTTTGCTCTCTTCGATATGCTTCTTCATATGGACACCCATCCGCAGAAGGATACGGTCGATAAGATTCTGGCTGATGTCCGAAAAGAAGTAGCCGTTACTTTCCCGCCCGAGTACAACCGCTTTGCCAATTCTTTCTCGCATATTTTTGCAGGCGGCTACGCGGCGGGCTATTACAGCTACAAGTGGGCAGAAGTGCTGTCTGCGGACGCCTTCTCGCTGTTCCAGGAAAAAGGCATTTTCAACCCCGACGTCGGCAATAAATGGCTTGACGAAGTCATCTCCCGCGGCGGCAGCCGTCCTGCCATGGAAAGCTTCGTTGCATTCCGGGGCCGTAAACCTTCGGTCGACGCGCTTCTTCGTCAATACGGTCTTCTGGAGGCCAAATGAGCATCACAATTACGACATGGAATGTCAATTCTTTAAAGGTTCGCCAGCCTCAGGTTTTGGACTTTCTGAAGGAGACTGAGAACAGCATTCTCTGCCTTCAGGAACTCAAAATGCAGGAAGCAGATATCGATGCCGCGGCTTTCAAGGAGATCGGGTATACGCTGGATGCTTTCGGTCAAAAAACCTACAACGGTGTCGCGACGATTCTTCGTGATCCGCTGACATTTCTCCCAGACGAAGAGATTAGAAACATTCCCGGCTTCGAAGACCCTCAAAGCCGTCTTCTGGCTACGACGATCCGGGTCGGTAATGAAAAGCTCCGCGTCATCAACGGCTATTTTCCGAACGGTGAAACAGTGGAGAGCGAAAAGTTTCCTTATAAGCTCGCTTGGCTGGAAGCTCTGGCTCAATGGCTTCCGAGCCAGCTGGAAGAGTATCCGAACTTAGTGCTTCTCGGCGACTTTAACATCGCCCCGGAAGACCGCGATGTTTGGGATCCCGAATCTTGGGCGGAATCCGTGCTTTGCACGCCCAAAGCCAGAGACGCCTTTCAGCGTCTCATCGATCTCGGATTAACGGATTCCTTCCGCGCTTTTGAACAGCCTGAAAAATCCTATTCCTGGTGGGATTACCGCATGATGGCTTTTAGAAGGAACCGCGGCCTTCGCATCGACCATATTCTGATCTCCAAGGCTCTTGTGGGTAAGAATCTCGGAGTCGAAATTCATAAGAAAGTGAGAGGAAACGAGCGTCCCAGTGACCACGCTCCCGTGACACTAACGCTTGACCTTTAACTCCTGAGCCGGCTGAAATGCCGGCTTTCTTTTTAGTGCTCTGGCGCGAAGCTGGCCGCAGCCGCCGTCCACGTCCTGAGCCGCCGAATCCCTGAATTTAAGCAAAATTCCTTTTTCTCGGCATGCTTCTTTAATCTTTTCGATCTGCACTGCCGACGGGCGCTTATATGGGCTGCCTTCAACCGCGTTGACGGGAATCATATTGAGGATGGCCTGCCGTGACCACAGCGGAGCCAGCGCTTCAATCTCATCAACCCCGTCGTTGATGCCGTCAATTAGGGTCCACTGATATTGGATGGGATACTTTCCGGCTTCTGCATACTTTGCGCCGAAATCCAATATTTCTTTGACCGTTAAATCCGCAGCGCGGGGAAGCAAACATCTGCGCTTCTCATCCATTGCGCTGTGCAGGGATATTGCTAAAGCCGGTTTGATTTCGGATTCCAGTAAGGCTTCGAACAGTCTTTTATCACCGACGGTAGAGATAACAACTTCTTTATATCCGATGCCGGAATACCGAACGATATGTTCAACAGCTGAAAGAACGGAACGAAGGTTATGAGAAGGCTCGCCCATACCCATCAAAACTACCTTCTTAACAGGCGCATTTCTCATGGCGTATTGAACTTGACCGGCAATCTCCAAGTCAGTTAGCTGGCGTATGAGGCCGCTTTTACCGGTCATACAAAAAACGCACCCGACCGCACAGCCGACTTGTGTAGAAACACAAACGCCCTCCCGCGGAAGAAGAACGCATTCGATCAGCTGACCGTCAGAAGCTTTAAGAACCCAACGCGTCCCGGTCTCGGATTCTGCCTTATCCTGAGCAGTTAATTGATTGGCAAGGTATTGCTCTATTTGAGGCAATATGGCCTCAGCGGCAGCAGGCAGGCGAACCTTACTGCGGTTTAGAGGTTTGCCGGAATACCAATTACGCCAAAAGCGTTCGATGTGAACGCTTTTGCAGCCGGCCCGGATAAGTTGTTCTTCAATATCAGCGATCTTCATAAGTGCCAATATTACCAATTTCGTTAGTCTTCGCTTTCAAGTTTCAGCTCTGCGATTTTGCGTGTAATTGTATTTCGGCCGATGCCGAGTCTTGTCGCAGCATCGACTCGCCTTCCGTGCGTATACTCAAGCGCCGTCCCGATTACGATACTTTCAAAAGTATCCGAAAGCTGCTTCATGAGATCGGGAGACTGGCTTTTGAGCATCTCTTTGACTTCACCTTTGAGCAGTTCCTCCCAGCTTCCGCCGAGAGTCTCCTCGCTTGAAACCTCGCTGTTTTTATGAATCTTTTCCGCTTCGCCGCTGCGGATCTCCTCAGGAAGATCCGTCACTCGGATGTGCTGGGAAGGCGCCATCACGACAAGCCAATTGCAGAGATTTTCTAATTGACGAACATTGCCGGGGAACGGGAAACGCTTTAAAAATTCCATCGCTTCCTCAGACATGATCTTGGGCTCAACACCGAGATTCTCCGCTGACTTCTGCAAAAAGTGGTTGACCAAAAGCGGAATGTCTTCGGGTCTTTCCCTTAAGGGCGGCAAACGCAGACGGATGACATTCAAGCGGTGATACAAGTCTTCGCGGAAACGATTATCCCGAACCATCGCCTCGAGATTTTGGTGCGTTGCCGCAATGATTCTGACATTGGCTTTTAGAGACTGATGGCCGCCAACCCGATAGTAATAACCATCGGATAAAACTCTCAGGAGCCTGGTCTGGAGTTCAGCAGGCATATCACCGATTTCGTCCAAAAAGAGCGTGCCGCCTTCTGCCTGTTCGAAACGTCCGTGACGAATTGCGCTGGCGCCGGTAAACGCGCCCTTTTCATGACCGAAGAGTTCTGTTTCCATTAAGTCTTTCGGAATTGCCGCCATATTGATCGCGACAAACGGGGCATTAGCGCGCGGACTGTGCTTGTGAAGCGCTCGGGCTACAACTTCTTTGCCGGCGCCGGACTCGCCTGTCAAAAGCACAGTTGCCTTGCTTTGAGACAAACGTCCGATAGCGCGAAAAACTTCCTGCATCGCAGGCGCTTTGCCGATAATTTCAGAAGCCGTTTCCTCTGCCGGCGTCTGCTCTTCCTCTTCACTTTCCTCCGTGGCTCTGCGAACGAGCTCGATGGCCTTGTCTATGTCGAAAGGTTTGGGAAGGTACTCAAACGCACCGCCCTGGAAACTTGCCACCGCACTATCCAAGTCCGAGTATGCCGTCATGATGATGATCGGAAGTTTCGGATAAGACTTTTTAATTTCTGCGAGCATTTCCAAGCCGCTTTTGCCCGGCATATGAATATCGCTCAGGATCAGGGCCGGCTGCTCTTTCTTGATTGCCTGAAGCACAGACTCCGCTTCACTGAACGTCTTGCAGGGAATGTCCGCCTTTTGAAGGGCTTTTTCTAATACCCATCTGATGGAACGATCATCGTCCACAATCCAAACATATTTCATAACGATAAGGGAAACAAGATGCTGAAATCGGTACGGCCGGCTTCACTGCTGACCGAAATACTGCCGCCGTGCTGCTCGACGAAAGTTTGAACGAGTGAGAGTCCGAGGCCGCTCCCCTGTTCTTTTCCGCTTACCAGCGGATAAAAAATACTGTCAGCTAACTCCTTTGGTATGCCTTCTCCGTTGTCGATCACATGAATATTCAAAGCCGTACGGCAAAAACTTTGACCGACTTGAACATGATGGACAACACGGGTTTTAAGCGTGATACAGGCCGTTCCCTGTGCGATTTGCTCGGATAATGCTTCGGCGGCGTTGCGCATTAAGTTCAAGGAAATTTGCGTCAGCTGACCTCGGTCAGCCATCATTTCAGGCGCACTGATGTCATAGTCGCGAACGACCTTTAATCCTTCCGGAAATTCCGACTGCACTAGGAGGCGAACACGTTCCAGGATCTCGTGAACATTCGTCGGCACGGGATGATAAAGCTGACGGTAAGGCGCGAGGATTTTATCGACAAGATGCTGAAGACGGTCAGCTTCACTGATGATGACTTCAGTGAATTCTTTATTTTCAGGATCGTGAAGTTCTCCCTCCAGGAGCTGTGCAGCGCCTCGAATCCCTCCGAGAGGATTCTTAATTTCATGGGCAAGATTTCGCAGCAGGCGCCGGGTGTTTTCAGACAACTCATTCATATGACGTTCCCGCGTCATTTGAAGTGTCTTATCTGCCGGCACAATCTCGGCCAAGAGAATATTTTCGTCTTCCGGATAAGGATGCATCGTGACCAAAACCGGTATCGGTTCTGCCGGAGGACGCAGAAAATGGTCTAGTTCGTTAGGAACAAGAAAAGAAGGCTCGGGATGCGCGCGATAGTTCGCGAGCCATTCATCCGAAGAGTTCAGGTAATACTGAAGTTTTCTTTCTTTTAGAAGTTTTAGCGACTGCCCCGATAAGAATTGGGCAGCTGTATTGGCGTAAAGAATATTGCCTTCTTTATCACATACAAAAAGACCGAGCCTGAGGAGATCGAAACCTTCTAAACGTTTAGCATCAAAACTCACGATATCCTCCGCTCGGTCATCTTGCTGTCTTTGCGCAGACAGCCTTAAATTACTCTTCTAGCTCGAATAGTACATATCGTATTCTTCAGGTGTGACAGCCATCTGAGTACGTACGACTTCCTGATGTTTGAGCTCGATATAAGAAGTAATCAGATCTTCACTGAACACGCCGCCGGCTGTCAGGAATTCGTGGTCGGCAGCCAAAGCGTCCAAGGCCTGTTCCAAAGAAGAGCAGACAGTCGGAATCTTTGCGTTTTCTTCCGGCGGCAGATCATAGAGGTTCTTGTCTGCAGCTTCACCCGGATGCAGCTTGTTCTGGATACCGTCCAAACCGGCCATCAGCATGGCGGAGAATGCCAGATAGGAGTTAGCCATCGGATCGGGGAAGCGAACTTCAACGCGGCGGGCCTTTTCGCTGGAAACAAACGGAATACGCAGAGAAGCGGAACGGTTGCGGGCGGAGTAAGCCAGTTTGACAGGAGCTTCAAAGCCCGGGACCAGACGACGATAGCTGTTGGTTGTCGGGTTTGTGATCGCGTTCAATGCACGGGCATGTTTAATAATACCGCCGATGTAGTAGAGGGCCAGATCGGAAAGGCCTGCATAGCCGTTGCCTGCGAAAAGGTTCTTGCCGTCCTTCCAGATTGACTGGTGAACATGCATACCGGAGCCGTTGTCGCCGACGACGGGTTTCGGCATAAAGGTTGCAGTCATGCCGTAGGCCGCTGCAACATTCCATACCGTATATTTAAGAATCTGAGTCCAGTCAGCGCGTTTGGTCAGAGTGCTGAACAGTGTGCCGATTTCGCACTGGCCGCAGCCGCCGACTTCATGATGATGAACTTCAACCGGAACGCCTTGTTCTTCAAGAAGTTCGCACATCTGGGAGCGGATATTGTAGAGAGAGTCGACCGGGGGAACCGGGAAATAACCGCCCTTAACGGTAGGACGATGGCCGCCGTTGGCGCCGTTCATATCCTTTCCGTTGCTCCAATAGCCTTCTTCACTTTCAATCTTGAAGAAGCTGTGATTCATTGTGGTGCCCCAGCTGACACCGTTAAAAATGAAAAATTCCGGCTCGGGTCCGAAGTAAGCGGTATCGCCGATGCCGGTGCTCTTTAAGTAAGCTTCTGCACGATTGGCAACGCTGCGGGGGTCACGATCGTATCCCTTACCCGTAGAAGGCTCAACGACGTTGCAGGTCAGAATCATTGTCGGAATATCTTCGTCGGCGAACGGGTCCATACGGGCACTGTCCGGATCCGGCATCAGCAGCATGTCGCTGGCCTCAATGCCCTTCCATCCGGCGATGGAAGAACCGTCGAAAGCGTGACCTTCTTCAAACTTGTCTTCATCAAAAGCAGAAACCGGTACGGAAACGTGCTGTTCTTTGCCTTTGAAATCAGTGAAGCGCAAATCAACAAATTTGACGTTGTTGTCCACAAGTATCTGCATGATTTCAGCGCTGGTCTTAGCCATGGATATCTCCTTAGTAAATTTGGACGTGGCAATCAAAAAATATGCTCAACAATGCTTATGCAAATTTCGTGCCATTTTTTGCGTGCACGAAATCATGCATTCTCAAAGAGCCTCAGTAAGCAACTGAAAAAACTTTTGTAATAATGCACCTTTTTAGTGCAAATTGGAACATTTTGGGGATTTTTTTATTCCGAGAACTGACAAAGGCGAGGCCTGCCTCAGGATAGTGCATGATTACTACGTTAAAGAAAAGCTTCAAGTACCTCATTTAAGAAAAGCCAGCCCTTCTCCGTTGTTTTTATTCTCTTAAGGTGGTCGCAAACAAGACCTTTTTGACGAAGTTCTCTCCAAATGGGTTCAATAACGTCGAAGTCGAGGCCCGTGCGCTCTTTAAAGAATTCAAAAGGCACGCCTTCCCTTAGCCGCAGCGCATTGAGCATAAATTCGAAAGGCAAGTCATCCGGCGAGATTGCCTTTCGTTCTGCAAGCTGAGATTCGTGCTCTTTAAACGACAAAAGCCAGCGAGCCGGATCGCGAAAGTTATAAAACCTTTCCGGGCATCCTTGGAGCGTCAGTTTTCCATGCGCTCCGGGACCGACAGCCAAGTAATCTCCGAACTCCCAATAGTTGAGATTATGCCGGCAGCGGTATCCTTCTTTGGCATAAGCGGACACTTCGTAATGATCAAAACCGCGGGCTGCCGTTTTATCTCTGACCAAATCCGACATGTCCGAGAGAACATCATCATCCGGAATTCCTTTGGGCGGGAATTTGGCGAAATAAGTGTTGGGCTCCAGCGTCAGCTGATAACAAGACAAATGTGTCGATCCGAAAGAAAACGCCGTTTCCAGCTCTTCGTCCAGTTCCTGAATAGTTTGGCCGGGAAGCCCGAACATTAAATCCAGATTGAAGTTCTCAAAGATCTTTCCTGCACTCTCAGCAGCACGTTTGGCTTCCCGGGAGTTGTGGACGCGGCCTAACGCCTTTAATTTTGCGTCGTCGAAACTTTGAATTCCGATCGAGAGCCGGTTGACACCGGCTTTTCTGAAGTCTTTGAATTTTTGCTCTTCAAAAGTGCCTGGATTGGCTTCCAGCGTAATCTCAATGTTTTCATGGAACGGGATAATGCTGTCGGCAGCTTCAATAATCCTGGCGATCGTTTCCGGCGCCATCAGAGAAGGGGTACCTCCCCCAAAGAAAATGCTCTTCAGCTTTCTGCCGCGGACGCGAGCGCCCTGCTCCCTGAGTCCTTCGATAACGGCAGCCTCGTAAAGCGCTTCCGGCGCCGGCCCTCTCAAGCCGTGAGAATTAAAGTCGCAGTAAGGACACTTTTTCAGGCACCACGGCCAGTGAATGTACAAAGAAAGCGGAAGTTCTTTCAATTTACCAATTCCAACGTTCGGTTAATAAATTGCGCATTTTTCTCATAGCTTTGCCGCGGTGACTGACAGCGTTCTTTTCTTCAGCCGTCATCTGAGCAGCCGTCTTGCCCTCGGGCGTCACGATAAAGAAAGGATCGTAGCCGAATCCGCCTTCTCCCCTCGGCTCATATCCGATCTTACCGTTCCAGAAATCAATGGCAATCAGCGGTTCGGGATCATTCTCATCTCGGACGGCGACAATCACGCAAGTGTAATGAGCGTTCCTATTGTCTTTGTCCTCGAGCTCTTTAATCAGTTTGGCATTGTTTGCCGCGTCTGAACTCGGCTCACCGGCAAAACGTGCGCTGAAAACGCCGGGCGCACCTTTTAGGGCATCCGCACAAATCCCGGAGTCATCCGCAATCGCCGGCAGACCGGAATGTTTGGCCGCCCATCGCGCTTTTGCCAAAGCATTTTCCACAAAAGTACCGAAAGGTTCTTCCGCAGATGCAATTCCCAAAGAGCCCTGCGAAATCACCTCTGCGCCCATCGGAGCAAGAAGCCCCTGCATCTCTTTCATTTTCTTTTTATTGTTGCTCGCAAGAACAATTTTCTTTGTCATGTCCTTCTACTCCTCGACAAGAGCGGCCTTTTGAGCAGCAAACAACTGCTTCAAACCGTCTTCGGCAAGTTTAAGGAGTGCATCGAGGTCTTCGCGGCTGAATGGTTCTCCCTCAGCGGTTCCCTGAAGCTCCACAAATTTTCCGGCGTCCGTCATAACAACATTCATATCCGTATCGCTCAGATGATCCTCATCGTAGTCAAAATCGGCGACAGGTACGCCGTTATAGATTCCGACGGATAGCGCTGCCACCTGTCCTTTAAGCGGAGACTTTTCCAAGGAACCGTTTTTAATGAGCCAATTAACGGCATCTGCCAGCGCAACATAAGCTCCGGTAATCGAAGCGCATCTTGTGCCGCCGTCGGCCTGAATCACATCGCAGTCGATTTTGATCATTCTCTCCCCAAGCGCTTCCATATCGACCACAGCGCGCAGCGATCTGCCGATTAAACGCTGGATTTCCTGAGTGCGGCCGCTCTGTTTTCCTTTAGCAGCTTCTCTATCCGTACGGGTGCCGGTAGCACGAGGCAGCATTCCGTATTCGGCGGTGACCCAGCCTTGTCCCTGATCCTTGAGCCAGCCCGGCACTTTTTCTTCAACTGAGGCCGTACAGATGACTTTAGTTCCGCCGACTTCAATTAAAACCGAACCTTCGGCATATTTCGTGTAATGACGAGTGATTTTTATCGGACGAAGTTCATCTGCTTTGCGGCCGCTCGGGCGGCTCCATGTCTCTTCTGGCATTCCAATCTCCTTCAATAATTTCTGTCAATTCTAATGAAGGCAAAGTCTCAAACCGCGATTTTCACCCGATACGAACCTTATAAAAGTTAGAGCCGACTTGAAGGAAGGTAAAATACGGCGGCAGAAAGGCCGTGCATTCCAGTTCGATGAAGCGCGGCAGTGAAGGAGTTATCAATGAGTAATATTTCGAGTATGACAGGTTACGCGAATGCAAAAGTCCAAACAGATATGGGCTTGCTGAGCATCGATATAAGAAGTGTCAACTCTCGTTTTTTAGATTTGAGTTTCCGCGCTTCCGAAGAAATTCGTTTCCTCGAACCGAAATTCAGAGAAATCATCTCCGGCAAAATTGCTCGAGGCAAGATGGAGTGCCGTTTAAATCTGGTGGATTCCGGCCTATCTGCAGATACGGCTTTAAATGAAGAAGCCCTCAATAAACTTATGGCTCTTCAGACACAAGTCTTAAAGACCGATCCTTCCGCCACGGCGCTCCGTGTTGCCGACATCCTAAATTATCCCGGCATCGTTGCAGCTCCGGTTCCTGACCCTGAGGTCTTTGCAAAGCAGGTTTTAACAGGCTTTGAACAATGTCTCGAAGTCTTTAACGAAAGCCGTCAGCGTGAAGGCGCCGCCCTCGCCCAAGTTCTGCTCAAATACTGCACGCAGATTGAAGATCTCGTTAATACGCTTCGTCCGAAGATTCCTGAAATTCTTCAGGCACAAAAGGACAAACTCACGGAAAGACTTGAAGAAGCCTTAGGCACCACGTTGGCAGACGGTGCTCAGATCACCAAAGAAGAAGTCAATGAGCGCATCCGTCAGGAAATCACGCTCTACGGTATCAAACTTGACGTCAATGAGGAAATGGAAAGACTTTGCACTCACGTTAAAGAAGTGAGAAGAACACTCGACCGGGGAGGCCCCGTCGGCCGTAAGTTGGACTTCCTGATGCAGGAACTCAACCGTGAAGCCAACACGCTCGGCAGCAAAGCTGTATCCATTTCGATGACGGACACTTCCGTTAATCTGAAGCTCGTGATTGAATCCATGCGGGAACAGATTCAGAATCTCGAATAAGTTTTCTTCTTCAGATAATCGAAGGGGCGCCGACGGCGCCCCTTCTCCTTATTCAGTTGTTCAACTGATTAGTTCTTGCTGCGGTCGATATGACGGTGAGCAGAAATGAACGGCATCATAGAGCGCAGACGGGCACCGACGATCTCGATCGGATGGGCGGCTGTCTGAGCGCGGATGGAGCGAAGCATCGGAGCGCCGACCTGATTTTCGAGGAGGAAGTTCTTAGCGTAAGATCCGTCCTGAATGTCGCTCAAAGCTTTTCTCATTGCAGCGCGGGCCTGGTCGGAAACAACCTTCGGACCGGTGACGTAGCCGCCGAACTCTGCGTTATTGGAAATAGAGTAGTTCATATCGGCCAAGCCGCCTTCATAGATCAGATCAACGATCAGCTTCATTTCGTGGCAGCATTCGAAGTAAGCCATTTCAGGTGCGTAGCCGGCTTCAACCAGAGTTTCGAAGCCCATCTTGATGAGTTCCGCAATACCGCCGCACAGAACGCACTGTTCGCCGAACAAGTCGGTTTCGGTTTCTTCTTTGAATGTCGTTTCAATGATGCCGGCTTTGCCTGCACCGTTGGCAGCAGCGTAAGACATAGCGACTTCACGGGCTTTGCCGGATTTGTCCTGATAAACAGCGATCAGCTGAGGAACACCCGAACCTTCGGTATAGGTGCGGCGAACGGTGTGACCCGGAGCTTTCGGAGCAACCATCCAAACGTCAAGGTCAGCTCTCGGAGTAACCTGGCCGTAGTGAATGTTAAAGCCATGGGCAAAAGCCAAAGCTGCGCCTTCTTTCAAGTTCGGTTCGATTTGTTTTTTGTAGACTTCGGCGATCTTTTCGTCAGGAAGAAGGATCATCACAACATCTGCGCCTTTGGTCGCATCTTCGATCGTGGCTACCTTCAGGCCGGCAGCTTCGGCTTTTTTCCAGGAAGCGCCGTCTTTGCGGACACCGACAACGACGTCAACGCCGGAATCATGAAGATTCTGTGCGTGGGCGTGGCCCTGGGAGCCGTAACCGATGATAGCGACTTTCTTTCCTTTGATTAAAGAAAGGTCGCAGTCTTTGTCGTAATAAACTTTCATTTTAATTTTCCTCAAGTTAAGAAGGTTGGAACAATAAATTAGAGGTGGAGCATTCGATCTCCGCGGCCGATGCCGCAGGAGCCGGTGCGAACCATTTCAAGAATGCATTCCTTATCAACAGCTTTGAGGAAAGCATCCAATTTGTCGGAATTACCGGTTAATTCAATGGTGTACGTTTTATCCGTTACGTCAATAATGCGTCCGCGGAAAATATCATTCAGACGTTTCATTTCCTCGCGGTCTTTGCCGACGGCTCGAACTTTAACAAGCATGAGTTCGCGTTCTGCGTACTCACCTTCCGTCAAATCAACGACTTTAATGACTTCGATTAAACGGTTCAGGTGTTTCGTAATTTGTTCGATGATTTCCGTACTTCCCGGGCTGACAATTGTCATACGGGAAACCGTCGGATCTTCGGTCGGTGCAACGGTCAAGGATTCAATGTTGTAGCCGCGGGCCGAGAACAGGCCGACAACACGGGAAAGAGCTCCCGGCTCGTTTTCCAAAAGAATAGATAGAACGTGTCGATTCATCAGATTTTCTCCGAGCCTAAGATCATTTCCGTCAGTCCGCGTCCGGCTTTAACCATCGGCCAAACGTTTTCCGTCGGATCCACATGGAAGTCAATGAAGACCAGACGATCTTTATACTTGCCGAACGCATCCTTCAGCGCTTTCTCAACATCTTCAGGCCGATCCACCACAATACCGACATGACCGTAAGCTTCTGCCAAGGCCTTAAAGTCAGGTGTCACTTCCATATGTGAGTGGGAGTAACGCTTGTCGTACTCAAGCTCCTGCCACTGGCGAACCATACCAAGATAATTGTTGTTGAGCAGAATGATCTTCGGGGCCGCTCCGAGCTGCTTCGCCGTTGCGAGCTCCTGAATATTCATCTGAATGGAGCCGTCGCCGGTGACGCAAACTACCGGTTTGTCGGGATGAGCAACACAGGCACCGATTGCATAAGGCAGGCCCACACCCATAGTTCCCAGACCGCCGGAAGTCAGCCAGCGGCGAGGTTTGCGGAACTTAAGGAACTGAGCGCACCACATTTGATGCTGTCCGACGTCGGTCGCAACGATCATATCGTCGCCGCCGATTTCTTGGAGTTTCTGGAGAACAAACTGCGGTTTAATGACCGAAGAACTGTTTTCATAATGAAGACAGTCTTTCTCACGCCAGCCGTTGATTCTGTTTTGCCAAGCCGCAAGTTTTTCAGGATCCGGACGCTTATCGGTGGCCTCCAAAAGGGTGAGCATATCGGCGATGACTTCCTTCACGTCGCCGACAATCGGAATATCAACTTTTACGCGTTTGGAAATCGTAGACGGGTCGATATCGATGTGAATAATCTTACGGCCCGGCTGAGCAAAGTTAGACGGCAAGCCGACAACGCGATCGTCGAATCTGGAACCGATGGCGATCAAAACATCGCAGTTCTGCATGGCCATGTTGGCTTCATAGGTTCCGTGCATACCGACCATGCCGAGGAACTTTTTGTCATCCGACGGCATAGCACCCAAACCCATCAAAGTAGAGTTGACGGGAACGCCGAGTTCAAAAGCCAGGCGCTGAAGCAGTTCGCTGGCATTGGCCGACACAATGCCTCCGCCGATATGGATCAGCGGACGTTCGGCGGTGAGAATTAACTGCAGTGCTTTTTTGATCTGACCTAAATGGCCTTTTGTTAAAGGCTTATAGGACCGCAGCTCCATATTTTCCGGATATTGGTATTCACAAACGGCTGCGGAGACATCCTTAGGAATATCGATTAAAACCGGGCCGGGACGGCCGGTCTTGGCGATATAGAAGGCTTTTTTAATGGTCTTAGCTAAGTCTTTTACATCTTTGACTAAGAAATTATGCTTCACACAAGGTCGTGAGATACCGACGATATCCACTTCCTGAAAAGCATCCTGTCCGATAGCACCGGTATTTACCTGACCGGTAAAAATCACCATCGGAATAGAGTCGGCATAGGCTGTCGCAATGCCTGTAACCGCGTTCGTTGCGCCGGGCCCGCTTGTGACCAAGGCTACGCCTACCTTATTGGAGGCTCTGGAGTAAGCATCCGCAGCGTGTGCTGCCGCCTGCTCGTGACGAACAAGAATGTGTTTGAATTTATCCTGCTTGTAGATCGCGTCAAAAATATTTAACACGCTTCCGCCGGGATATCCGAAGACGTATTCAACGCCTTCTTCGGCAAGTGCGCGTACAAGTATCTCCGACCCGTTCAGACGTTCTGCGGGTTTAGACCCTTCTTGAGATTTCATTAGGAAATATCCTTTCAAAGTCCACGGGAAATTGATTGGAAGCGAACACCCTGCTTGTGACCGAGGTCCGCATGTTCTAGTTCCGAGGCCTGTTCACTCTTGCGGAATGATTGGGCTCGGTTTTTTTATTCTTCTTGTAGAAGATTCCTTCAATATAGCGCAATAAATGAGGAAACTTTAAAAGTCGGAGAAAAATTACTTTCTCTCGATTTCGCGATGAATAATCCGATTAATCTCCGTCGGTGTAACCGGTTTTTGTACGATAAGCGGAAGCTCCATGAGGTTGACAGCCGAATCGGCAAAGTCCAGACCTTCGGTTTCTTCTTCGTATTGGGCCATGATTGCGTCGCGTGAAGTTGCTGTGCTGATAATCGCCGGGATTTTGCGTCCCAAGACACTTCTGATACGGAAAATAGACTGCAGACCGGTCAGACGGCCTGGTCCCAAGTTGAAATCAGAGAAAATAATATCAACGGGCGCCTCTTCGATTAACTGAGCCGCAAGCTCGGCATCAAAGTATTCCGCCCTCCTTACTTTTGCACCCCAGCCTTCTAATAGGGTTGCCAGGCTCTCACGAATAAGCGGGTCATCCTCGATTAACAAAACATTGACGTCTTCAAGAGAAAAAAGACGATTGGCCGGCGACGCAGCCTGTACCTCTGTGGTGTCTACGGAAGTTTCAATCGCCATTTCCAAGCGGAAAATAGAACCTTTGCCGACTTTTGAAATGAGTTTAAGGTCGATATCCAGCAGTTTGCAGATCTTGTCCACAATCGAAAGACCTAAACCGAAACCTTCACGGGATTTATGACCGGCGCCGCCGCGGTAGTAAGCCTGAAAAAGTTTAGCTTGATCTTCTTTCGTAATGCCGCAGCCGGAGTCTGAAACCGTCACAACCAGCGTATTCTTCTTCGTTTTCTTCGCTCGAAGCAAGACCCCTCCGTGCTCAGTGTAACGTACGGCATTGCCGATAAGATTACGCAGCACCCGCTCAAAAAGCAGTCCGTCAGTGACAATCATCAGAGGCTCAGCTTTGACTTCAAAAGTCAGGCCCTTTTGCTGAGCCATCGGCGTGAATTCATTGGCCAACTCCGAGAACATTGAACGGACGGAGACTTCCGTCGGTCGAATCTTCATCGTTTTAGAGTCCAATTTCGAAATAATCAGAATCTGATCGACCAAAGTCGCTACGGTGCTGCAAGCCTTAGACAAATTATCAATTAAAGGTTTTGCCTGCTGATCAGCCTGACTCTGAAGAATCGAAATGAAAATCCCCATTGCTTGAAGCGGCTGACGCAGATCATGGTTAGCCGCCGCAAAGAATCGTGTTCGCGCAGAGATTGCCATCTCCGAAGCTTCGCGGATGTAATCCGCCTTCTGTCTTTGGAAAATCAGCTGTTCCATCAGGAATTCACGCTCAAACGAGCGATAGATGCCCTGCAGATAAATCTTATTTAAGCGGACTCCAAAGTAGAAAATAATGAGGAAGAGGATAAGTGTCCAGAACAGCGCTATCCAGATAGAGGGCTCATATATCAAGACCAGTTTTAGGATCGTCGGAAGCAGGGTTGCGGGCACGAAGATCCACAATGCAGGAAGCCAAATCGCATACAGAGGAACACTTCCGAACGTAACGCCCACAATCATGGCTAAGAGGATCATCTCGACGATCACATTGTCCGGAACCATAAAATAAAACCCGGCAAAACCGATAGACAGGCCGGACACCAGAATCATCTGAAGCGTGCGGTTTTTCCAGTAATGAAACCGCTTATCCATGGAAGGTTCATTAAAGAAGTCGTCCGCGGATTTCATACTGGCCAGCGTATGCATAACATTGAAGGCCAGCCAAAACGCCATGACCCAGCCGCCCACGTAGCTCCAGCAAGTCAAGGTAAAAATAAGGTACAGCAGCATGCGGATCGCGACCACCGCCGTCGTACGATGCTTCAAGACCGACAACTGACGCAGCTGCACTTTCGAGGCCAAACGAGCGCCAGACAGATGAAGATGATAGTTTGTCGCCTCAGGAGGATCCGGCTCAAAAACGTTTTTCAGACGCTTAATCGCAGAAAAAATCATTTCTGCTCCCCTTTAACCTTAAAGTTGGGACAATCTTTCATCGTTAGCTCGGCCATGTTCGACTGGACATTGAGGTGCGCCTCAGAACCCACCACTAAAGTCGCCGTTTTCATTTCATGACCAAAAGGCAGTCCGGAGATAAACGGTGTTTTTGTGCGTCCTGCGATGAAGCTCAAAGCGTCTTCAAGTCCGTATCCGAAATCATGTTCGGAGGACTTAATTTTCGAGAAGTCTCCCAAGAGGACCGCTTTTTGATTATCGATCACTCCGGCCTGCAGTAGATGATTCAAATCGCGTTCGATTTTGTAGGCCGGTTCGGCAATGTCTTCGACAAAAAGAATACCGCCTTCCACCTTCGGGAAGTACTTGGTTCCGAGCATCGAACACAAGACGGTCAGATTTCCGCCCCATAGCAGTCCCGATGTTTGGAGGTCAGGAAAGGGCGTCGGAAAAAAGAGTTTATATTCTTCAGCAGCTAAGACTTCAAAAAAAGTTTGAATGGTGTAGGGATCGCATTCGAGGTCGCCGAGAACGGAAGCCGTCGGTGCCTGTAGGCTCTTTCCACCTGTCAGGGCCAAATAAGCCGTTGTGAAAAAAGTGATATCGGAAAAACCGGCAACCCAAGTGCCTTCAGCTTTGATTTTGCCGAAATCGAGATTCGGAAGCAGTCGTGAAAAACCGTAACCGCCTCGAGCACACAAAACAAGTTCGTTATCGCTGCAAGCCTGCTGAAAATCGTTTAAACGGGCGCTGTCGCTGGAGCCGCCGAAGCGCCCGAAGCTCGTGTAAACATCATCCCCAACGGTTACTTCCCAGCCTCTTTCTCTAAAAAGTCCGGCCGCCCTCTCGACGGATTTGAAATGAATGACATTACCGGAAGGGGCATTAATACCGACTTTATCCATTTGTTTTACCACGGCTCTTTCTTAATTCGACAAAAAATTTTTGGAGAACCCGGAGGCATTCTTCCTCCAGCACTCCTGTTGTCACATCAGTGTGATGATTGACTCTTTTCTCGTCAAATAGTTTAAACACACTTTCGACCGCACCCGCCTTTTGGTCTTTAGCCCCGTAAACCAGTCGGGAAAGCCTGGCGCCGATAATCGCGCCGGAGCACATCGGGCACGGTTCAAGTGTCACATAAATCGTGCAATTATCGAGTCGGTAATTTTTAAGGTTCTGAGACGCGTTTTTAAGTGCAAGAATTTCTGCATGGCCGCTAGGGTCATGACCGGCAACAACGCAGTTGTGTCCTCTTCCGATGATGCTGCCGTCTTTATCGACTACGACGGCTCCGACCGGAACTTCTCCGGCCTGACGAGCCTTTTCAGCTTCGACAAGCGCTTCTCGCATGAAGAGTTCGTCACGTGAGCGATCGATTCGCGAAAGTCGAACTTCTTCCTCACGGCTCAAGGCCTGATGTTTTCTTTTTTGTCGAACTTCTTCTCGAAAAGCTTCAACTGCGGAGGTTAAGTCTGAAAGCGGAAATCGGACGATTTGTTCGATAGATGAAGAAGCCGATGCCTCCAGAAGATTTTGAGGCGTGTCCGTGATCCAGTTACCGGCTTCTGCTAAAAATTTTTTTGCATCGGCCTCGTTTGGCTGCAGCGGGTCTCGGGCCGTTGCCTTAAATGCATCGACGACGGTCCGAAGATGGTCGGGTGATTTTGAGAGAGTAGTCAGAGAAGAGCCCCGCCGAATAGACAATTTCACAAAATTCGAAATTAGATCCGTCAGCTGAGACATCTTGTCATTGGAAATTTAATTAATACGGGGCTGTTTCCAATTAATATCGGCGCTTTGGTTTGCCACGCCTTCCTTGAGCTCAGACTCAAGGCCTTCTTCGTCGTTAGTTAATTGACCAAATTTCTTTAATCTGTCCAAAGCATCCAGCATTGTTCTTGCGCCGTGTTCTCCGACGTAGATATCCATATCGTCGCAGCCATACTGATTTTCTTCCATGGCAGCCAGCGCTGAAGACGCTGCTTCATATCTCTTAGTTAACTGGCGGAAATCCTCTTCGAGGAACACCATTAGTTCCAAGACAGTAATATAAGGCGTACCGGAAAGCTCGGGATGTCTGACAAAAACTGTAAAGACTTCAGTCAGCATCTCATCAACTTCTTGTCTGGTGTCATAGAGCTCATTGATATGATTTTCAGCGACTACCATAAAATCGTCTAAGTTACTGTAGTCCTCCGGCTGAGGCGTGTGCCGCTCGTACGATTGTATTTTTCCGTTCGCCATTGCGTGGACCTTATGGCCTTCTTCTATCATCTTTGCCAGGTCAGGCGAAGTTTTAAATTTCTTTATTTCGATCTTTTTCATGGCCAAAGTATACTCGAGTTCCCCTTTCCTGCTTGACATGTTAGCGCGCAGACCTCGGAAACGAGGGTAAAACCGTGCGAATCGAGTAATTTCGTTTCACGAGCCAATATGATTTATCCGTAAGCACGAGATAAGAGATTAAGCATGGAAACGCTACCTCTGAGAATTTCTCATTTTCAAATGCAGAAAGGGTGCCACTAAAGCACCCTTGCATCTCAAAAACGTAAAAAACTAAAGATTATTCCCACTCGATCGTAGCGGGGGGTTTTCCTGATACGTCATAAACGACGCGGTTAATACCCTTGACCTCGTTGATGATGCGGTTGGAAACTTTGCCAAGAAGATCGTATGGCAGATGAGCCCATTTAGCGGTCATAAAGTCGCTGGTCTGAACAGCTCTCAAGCTGACAACCCAGTCGTATGTTCTGCCGTCACCCATCACACCGACGCTCTTAACCGGCAGGAAGACAACGAAAGCCTGACTGACCTTGTCATACCAGCCTGCGTTGCGAAGCTCTTCAATGAAGATGGCATCGGCTTCTCTAAGAAGGTCGGCGTACTCGCGCTTGATGGCGCCGAGAATACGAACACCGAGACCTGGTCCGGGGAATGGATGACGGTAAACCATTTCGGCAGGCAGTCCCAGTGCGATACCGAGTTCACGAACTTCGTCTTTGAAGAGTTCGCGAAGCGGTTCGAGAAGCTTCAGATGAAGTGTATCGGGCAAACCGCCGACGTTATGGTGAGACTTAATCGTCTGAGCCTTCTTAGTCTTAGCACCGTTGGATTCAATGACGTCAGGATAAATGGTGCCCTGAGCAAGCCACTTGGCGTTCTGAAGTTTTTCAGCTTCTTCCTGGAAGACTTCAACAAACAGACGACCGATGATTTTACGTTTGGCTTCAGGATCGGTGACACCGGCTAAAGCATCCATGAAACGGTCGGAAGCATCAACCACAATCAGCTTCATACCCATGTTGTCACGGAATGTCTGGGCCACCTGCTCTCTTTCATGCAGACGAAGAAGGCCGTTATCCACAAAGACACAGGTCAGCTGATCGCCGATAGCACGGTGAATCAGAGCGGCTGTCACGGAAGAATCAACACCGCCGGAAAGACCGAGAATCACTTCGTCCTTTCCGACTTGATGGCGGATTCTCTCCACAGCTTCCTGGGCAAAATTGCCCATGACCCAGTCGGGATTGGCTTTGCAAATCTTAAGAACAAAGGTTTCAAGAATTTCACGGCCTTTCTCGGTATGCGTGACCTCCGGATGGAATTGAACAGCGTAGAAACCTCTCTCCTCATCAGCCATACCGGCGATGGGGCAAGTCGGAGTCGAGCACATCAGTTTGAAGCCCGGAGGCATTTCAGTGACTTTGTCGCCGTGGCTCATCCAAACTTTCAGATAGCTCTTGCCGTCTTTATCTGTGAAGTCCGAGATGTTTTTCAAGAGTTTGGTGTGGCCGTGCTCACGAACTTCTGCGTAACCGAACTCACGCTGAGCGCCGCTTTCAACCTTGCCGCCGAGCTGCTCAGCCATTGTCTGCATGCCATAGCAAATACCTAAAACCGGTACGCCGATTTCAAAAACAGCTTTCGGAGCGCGGTCAGTAGATTCTTCATAAGCACTCATGTGAGAGCCGGAAAGGACGATACCGGTCGGTTTGAATTCTTTAATAAATTCATCCGATACGTCGCAGGAGTGGACTTCGCAATAAACGTGAGCTTCACGAATACGGCGCGCAATCAATTGCGTAACTTGGCTGCCGAAGTCAAGAATTAAAATTCGATCGTGGTTCATCTTCGCTAAATATCAATTAAAAACAAAAGTCGGCCCGAGTCTCTAAAACTCGAGTCGACTCTTGTTCGTCATGTTAATCCGAAAATTCAGACATGTAGGAAAATTAATGTTCCAGTCTGTAGTTCGGAGCTTCCTTCGTAATCTTCACATCGTGAACATGAGATTCTCGCCAGCCGGCGGATGTGATTTCAACAAAGCAGGCTTTGCTGCGCATCTCATCAATCGTACGGCAGCCGCAGTAGCCCATAGAAGAACGCAGTCCGCCGCACATCTGATAGATGATGGCAAGAACGCTTCCTTTATAGGGAACCATACCTTCGATGCCTTCCGGAACAAACTTATCGACGTTGCCGTTGTTGTTATCCTGGAAGTAACGGTCGGCAGATCCCTTGTTCATAGCGCCGAGAGAGCCCATACCGCGGTAGCTCTTGTATGAGCGGCCCTGGTAAAGGATGATTTCACCCGGGGCTTCATCGGTACCCGCGAACATGCCGCCCATCATAACGGTGTTGGCACCGGCCGCGATGGCCTTTGCAACGTCGCCGGAGAAACGAATACCGCCGTCAGCGATCAGAGGAACACCGGAATCTTTAAGAGCTTCGGCAACGTTGGAGACGGCAGTGATCTGAGGAACACCGACACCGGCAACTACGCGGGTTGTACAGATAGAACCCGGGCCGATACCGACCTTAACAGCGTCAGCACCGTTTTCTACAAGTGCTAAGGCTGCGGCTGCGGTAGCAATGTTGCCGCCGATAACCTGAACCTGAGGATAATGTTGTTTAACCCATTTCACACGGTCAAGCACGCCTTGTGAATGGCCGTGAGCCGTGTCAACAACCAGAACGTCAACACCGGCTTCCACGAGCAGTTCGACGCGTTCTTCCGTACCGGCTCCGACACCGACGGCAGCACCGGCGAGCAGTTTTCCGTGTTTGTCTTTAGAAGCATACGGATGTTCGGTTGCTTTAATGATGTCTTTAACGGTCATCAAGCCGCGGAGGTGGAAGTTGTCATCAACAACCAAGACTCTTTCAAGACGATGCTCGTGCATGAGTTTCTTAGCGTCGTCCAATGTAGCGCCTTCTTTGATCGTGATCAGGCGCTCGGCCGGCGTCATGATTTCACTGATCTTGGCGTCCATACGGTCTTCGAAACGAAGGTCACGGTGTGTAACCATGCCGAGGACTTTTCCGCCTTGAACAACCGGAAGACCGGAGATATTGTGTTCGCGGGTCAGACGAATGACGTCGGCAACGATCATATCCGGGCCGATCGTGATCGGATCGGCAACCATGCCGGCTTCGTGGCGTTTAACTTTTTTAACTTCGGCAGCCTGAGCCTTGGCTGTCATATTTTTATGAATAATACCGATGCCGCCTTCCTGAGCTAAGGCAATGGCCAAATTAGCTTCAGTTACCGTATCCATAGCTGCGGAACAGAACGGGATGTTTAAGCGGAGGTCTCTGGTGAATTGTGTGGAAAGGACGGTCTCACGGGGAAGTACGTTCGAGTATGCAGGAACGAGGAGAACGTCGTCAAAGGTTAAAGCCTTTTGAAGGAGTCGCATTGTTGAACCTCTAAGCACAAAAAACAATTATACGTAAATTGACGGTGCTGTTTTCACCAACAGCAATAGGTATTTACTCGAAGGGTGAAATATTATTTCGCATGTTTTCGACCTCGAGTTGCCATAAGCGGTTTATTTAAAGCGCGAAGCCGTCTGGCTTCTTTCGGATCGATTCGGAGCGGTTCGCTTAATTCTAGCCTGTCCCCGTCCTTGAGGAGATCTTCTTCTTTGCAGCGCCGACCGTAAATACTCAGACCGATTTCTTCGGTTTTTTGCCAATCGAGTGCGCGCAGTGCGTCCCCGACCGTTGAACCTTCGGGAAGCTCAAGAACTTTTTTGAGCAGTCCGGAGGGTGTTTGTTTTACGGCTGATAACAGCAAATGAACCTCCCGTACCTCGAATAAAGTAAAATTGTGCAGATTTTACTCGGCTTTCAGCCAGTTTTCGGCCTTGGCCGCATCAATTCGCTGTAAGCCATTATTACTTGGAGAGCAACCTTGGCAATTATTCAAAATAAAAAAGCCAGATTCGACTACGATATTGAAGAAAAATTTGAAGCCGGTCTGGAACTTAGAGGATGGGAAGTGAAATCCATCCGTGCCGGCGGCGCTTCCATTAAAGAAGCTCACGTTTTCGTCAGAAACGGAGAACTGTTTTTATTGAATGCAAACATTACGCCTCTGAAAACCGCCAGTACCCATGAAAAAGCGGACCCCACGCGTAACCGTAAGCTCCTTCTTCATAAGCATGAAATCATGCGTTTGATCGGCCGCGTCGAACAAGCCGGTTATTCGTTGATTCCTTTAGACATGCACTTTAAAGACGGTCGAGTCAAACTCGAACTCGGCCTTGGTAAAGGAAAGAAGTTATTTGAAAAACGAGCCGATATCGGTAAGCGGGAATGGAAACGCGAACAAGGCCGTCTGTTGAAAAACAGAACACTTAACCGGAAATAATCTTTTATCGAGCTGCCGATTGGCAGCTCTCTTTTTAATTCCTATGAAACACTTTCTTTTATTCCTTGCTCAAGCTGCCGCTATTTCTTTGGTAGCCCCCGCTTCTGCCTCCCCTTTCTATCCTACAGAAGCCGCAGTCTTCTTCTCTCCTAACGGAGGCGCTGAGAACGCCATCGTTCAATCTATTGACAGCGCAAAGACCCGAATTCGTATGCAGGCCTTTCTTTTCTCTAACAAGGAAATTACGCAGGCGCTCATCCGAGCTCATCAACGCGGCGTGAAAGTCGATGTCATCATTGACAAGAAGATGCCTAAGAAAAAACCGAACACCACGGAAGGCCTCCTAAAAGCCGGGGTTCCGACTTTCTTTGATACGGCTCACCGCACCGCGCACGACAAAATCATCATCGTCGATGACGATATCGTTCTCACCGGGAGCTTCAATTTCGTCAAAGTCGCCGAAACCAAGAACGGAGAAAACCTCTTAATTCTGAAATCCAAGGCGCTCGCCGAAGAATATGTCAAAAACTGGGAGAAGCATTTCACTCACTCCGTTCCGGCAGCGCCAGAAAAAGAGAAAGGCACCGAAGTGCCTCTCACAAAAACTCAAAATTAACGCATCAGCTTGTAGATCTTGACGATGTCCTTCTCATAAAGCGGGAGGAAATTTCCTAATTTTCCGGGGATTTCCACCGCTTTTTTCGCTAGTTCTTTCGGATCGGCTTTCTCTGCGCCAAGTTCCTTCAGGTTCTTAGGCGCTCCCATCTTCTTCAGGAATCTTCTGAAAGCCTTAATGCCTTTACGAATGATTTCTTCATCGGAGCCTTCGCCTTTTACACCCATGACATTTCGTGCAAACTGAACAAAGCGTTTGGGATTGGCGTGCCAGACGTACTTCATCCATGCAGGAATCACGACAGCGAGACCTTCTCCATGCGTAATTGTCGTATCCCAGGCGCTCAGTTCATGTTCCATCCCGTGTGAAGCCCAGTCTTCGACCTGACCAAGACCATAGTATCCGTTGTGAGCGAAAGATCCGGCCAATCCGATCTGACACCAGGCATCGTAATCTTTGGGATTCTTTTTGAGCTTCAGACCGTTCTTCATGATAGTTCTCATAGCGCTTTCAGCCTGACCGTCCACAAAATCGGTATTTTTGGTCTGGGTAAAGTAGCGCTCCATGATGTGGCTCATCATGTCAATCACACCTGCTCGGATTTGTTTTTCCGGAAGCGTAAAGAAAAGCTCGGGATCGATGACGCTCACAAACGGACGAACAAGCGGAGAGCCGGCACCGAGCTTTCTGTCTCCGTTCGAAATCACAATACGGATACTCTGCTCGCTTCCTGCAGCAGGTAGCGTCAGCACGGCAGCGACGGGAAGCGCTTCAGTGGGCGTAATTTTCTTTGTGAAGAAATCCCAAACATCGCCGACATAAGGAACACCGATCGCAATGGCTTTAGAAGCATCGATGACGCTTCCTCCTCCGACAGCCAGGATTGCTTTCACTCTGTGCTCGCGAGCCAAAAGAATACCCTTCTGGACAAAAGAAAGCTGCGGGTTCGGTGTCACACCGCCCAATTCAATGGGCACGAGGTCCGCTGCTTTTAACGATTCGGAGATGCGTCCCAACAGTCCGCTGGCTTTAGCAGAACCGCCGCCGTATACCACTAGCACAGGGCTCATTGCCGGCACACGAGCACGCATTAGTTCTCCGATGCGGTTTTCCTCTCCTTTGCCGAAAACTAAACGTGTGGGATTAGAGTATTCAAAGTTATTCATTCTTTTTCCTATTTTCAGTTTTAGTTATTGCTGCCCATCGGAGCACCGACGAACAGAAGAGTCCAGGATTCAACAAAAGAAGCGACCGGCGCCGGTAATTCATCGGCATCCAGCAGCGGGAATCCGGCTTTCAAAGCATCATGGATCGCCTTATAAGCTTCTCCGACAAAAATCGCACAGGCTTTAACCACGATTTCGTCAGAACTCATCTCCTCGCTTTCCGGATTCTCCTCGATCTGAGGCAGCGCCTGCTTGATGTATTCCGACAAGCCTTCTGTTGTCCAATCTTCAGGACCCGGTTCAAAATGGCTGTTGTTGCCGCAGAAAGTCTCCCCGAGCCATTCCATGAGCTTCATATCCTTCTCTGCGAGCTCATCTCTCGTCAGTTCGCCTTCCGCACAAGCGATAGCACGCTTGCACATATTCACGACCGCTTGGGAGAGGATTTTTCTAACGACTTCAATGTCGACAATAGAAGGAGCCTGTTCCGCTTTGGAGCTGTGATCATGACCGCAGCAGCCGCGGTTACAGCTCGGTTTAATACATTTAGGCATCGCACTTCTCTTTAGTCAGTTTTTTCACCCAGGATTCGAGTAAGGCATCCAAGGCCTGCGGACCTTTTGTCTCAATCTCATCAGGATTTTTCTGCAGTTCATTGATGAGCTCATGAACTTGGTTCGTGAATAAAAACATCACAAGCTGCATAAAGACGGCCGAATCTGCGGCCTCTTCCTCTTTAATCCCGAAGCCTTTCAAAGCATCTGTGAATTCCGCACGAAGCAGCTTTTCGATTCTTTCGGGCGTGTTCACCAGAGCCTTGGCATAAGCAGGATTCTGGCCCAAAAGCGTCGTTGCCAAGAATGCGGCGGCCCTTTGGTCTGCTTGGACAACTTCTTCTCTGCGTACATTCTTATGAACAGCTTCGGCAAGGCGTTTCGAAACCGCCATTGCATGTGCTCTGAGTAAATCTTTAATGACGAGCGGATCGTCAAGGTTCGGAAGACTAACGCCTTCCGGGACTTTCCCCGCTACGGAATCAGGACGAGGCGGTTCGAAAGCATTTTCCATATTTTGTATTTCCCTGCACGAAGATTACCGCCTGCATTGAAAGCAATCTCGGCTTCCCAAACTCGTCCGTTGTATTGGACGGTCGCATACCGATTATGCCTCCATTCATGAACCGTCACGGTTTTACCAATGTGCCGGCGGAGAATCTCGGAATAAAAGTCAACTTCTCTTAAATGTCGCTGCAAAAGCATCAGATAGCTGATCACCAAAAGAGAAATGACGGTGAAGATGGCGACTTGTAAATAAACGGAACTGAGGAAGAAGGAAAAAAGTGCTGTCATGAAAGCGGCAGCGGAAATCACCAATAGAAAAAAATTGCCGAAATAAAGATCCATCGCGCCGATCACTGCAGCGGCAATAAACCAAAAATACGACAATCCCATATGCGTTCCCTTCTTTGTGGTCTCTCTTTGACCGTGATTCAATTATAGGTTAAGTACGCAAAAACGGCCGCATCCGAAAGGATAACGGCCGTCTTGCAAAACCTAAAACTTAAGAATTACTTCTTAACGTCTTTAGCCAGTCTGCGCCAAGTATTGACAACAGTGTCCGGGTTCAGAGAAATAGACTCAATACCCTCTTCCATCAGCCACTGAGCTAAATCGGGATGGTCGGACGGGCCTTGGCCGCAAATGCCAACGTAAGCACCCTTCTCACGGCAAGCCTTGATGGCGCGAGCCAGGAGAACCTTCACTGCTTCGTCGCGCTCATCGAAGAAATTGGCAACCAATCCGGAGTCGCGGTCCAGACCGAGGGTCAGCTGGGTCAAGTCGTTGGAGCCGATAGAGAAGCCGTCGAAGTGTTCAAGGAACTTCTCGGCAAGCAGTGCATTGCTCGGGATTTCGCACATCATATTGAGGCGAAGACCGTTCACGCCGCGCTTGAGACCTTGTTCGTTCAGACGTTCGTTAACTTCTTTAGCTTCCTTAACGGTTCTGACAAACGGGATCATGATTTCGACGTTAGTCAGACCCATTTCATCGCGGACTTTCTTCAGAGCTTCACATTCCATTGCAAAGCATTCTTTGAAGTCTTCAGACACATAACGGCTTGCACCGCGGAAACCGAGCATGGGGTTTTCTTCTTCCGGTTCGTAGAGCTTGCCGCCTAAGAGTTTGCGGTATTCATTGCTCTTGAAGTCGGACATACGAACGATCACTTTCTTCGGATAGAAAGCGGCAGCAATCGTGGCAACACCCTCGGCGATCTTTTCCTTGAAGAATTCACGCGGGTTTTCGTAACCGGCCGCAGCTTCTTCAACAGCCCTTCTCAGATCTTCGGGAAGATCCGGATAAGCTAAGCAGGCCTTCGGATGGATACCGATGTTGTTATTGATAATGAATTCAAGACGAGCCAGACCGACACCCTTGTTCGGGATGGACTGGAAGTCGAACGCGAGCTGAGGATTGCCCACGTTCATCATGATCTTAACGGGGATCTCAGGCAGTTCGCCCTGTTTCACTTCTTTGATTTCAAACGGGATCAGGCCGTTGTAAATATTGCCTGTATCGCCTTCGGCGCAGGAGACGGTAACTTCCTGGCCGTCTTTGAGGACTTCGGTAGCGTCGCCGCAGCCGACAACAGCAGCGATACCGAGTTCACGAGCAATAATAGCTGCGTGGCAGGTACGGCCGCCGCGGTTGGTAACAATAGCGCTAGCCTTCTTCATCACCGGTTCCCAGTTAGGATCGGTCATGTCTGTAACAAGGACGTCGCCTTCCTGAACCAGGTCCATCTGTTCAGGACCGGCAACAATACGAACCTTGCCGGCGCCGATCTTCTGACCGATAGCGCGGCCGGTTACCAGGACTTCGCCTTTGCCGAGAAGAACGAATTTCTGCTGGACATCGGCCTTCTTCTGACGGCTCTTCACGGTCTCGGGACGAGCCTGAAGAATGTAGAGTTTGCCGTCGATGCCGTCTTTGCCCCATTCGATATCCATCGGACGGCCGTAGTGTTTTTCAATAATTCGGGCGTACTTGGCAAGCTGAATGATTTCATCATCGTTCAAGGCGAACTTGCGGCGTTCGGATTCGGGAACGTCAACAACTTTCACAGAACGTCCGCTGGACTTGTCTGTATCGAAGACCATCTTGATCTTCTTGCTGCCGAGAACTTTACGGATAATCGGGAATTTGCCCATTTCCATGATGGGCTTGTGAACGAAATATTCGTCCGGGTTCACAGCACCCTGAACAACGGTTTCACCGAGGCCGTAGCTGGCTGTAATGAAAACGACCTGATCAAAGCCGCTTTCCGTATCCATGGTAAACATAACACCGGCAGCGCCCTTATCGGAGCGAACCATTCTCTGGACACCGGCGGACAAAGCCACATCAGCGTGGTTGAAGCCCTTGTGAACGCGGTAAGAGATTGCGCGGTCGTTGTAGAGGGAAGCGAACACTTCCTTCATTCTTGCGAACACCTGTTCGAGACCGACGACGTTCAGGTAAGTTTCCTGCTGACCGGCAAAGGAAGCATCCGGAAGGTCTTCTGCCGTAGCAGAAGAGCGAACAGCAACAGAAATTTCCTTCTGACCGTCTTTGAGCCACTCGTAGTGCTCTCTGATTTCTTTTTCGAGCTGAGCCGGGAAAGGAGCTTTTTCAATCCATTCACGAATTTCAGCGCCGGCCTTTGCCAGCTCTTTAACATCATCAACGTCTAACTTGCTCAGACGATCTTCAATTCTTTTATCAAGACCGCCTTCTTTTAAAAAGACTCTGAAGGCTTCAGCCGTGGTAGCAAAGCCGTCAGGTACTCTGATGCCGGCTTCTGTAAGCTGGCTAAGCAGTTCGCCAAGAGAAGCATTCTTGCCGCCTACGATGTCAACATCTGTCATACGAAGTTGGCTGAATGGAATGACGAAACGTCCTTGTGTCATGTTTACCTCGAAATTGAGTGAAAAAATTTGCTAAATTTTAGCCGTTCTTTTAGCGTTAAGTTCGTAACTTCATCTAACAGCGTTAAATTTTATGAATTCAAACGTAAACGAAACCCCTGACAAACCGACTCAGCGTACCGTGTTTTTTGTATCCGACGCTACGGCAATTACTGCAGAAACTTTGGCAAATGCTGTTTTAGCGCAATTTCACGGTCTTAAATACCTCCGTTACCGCATGCCTTTCGTTAACACGGAAGAAAAAGCAAAAGCCGCAGCCCTGAGAATCAATGAAGTAGGAAAAGAGAACGGTGTCCGACCGATCGTCTTCTCGACTTTAGTCGCCGGTTCTTTGGCTTCCACATTCAACGAATACTGCAACGCTTTTGTGATTGAACTCTTCCGTTCCTTCGTAGGTCCCCTTGAGCGTGAGCTCGGCGTACCCAGCGACCATTCCGTCGGCAAAAGCCACGAAATCGGCGATCAGGAAAGATACAACCGCCGTATTGACGCAATTAACTACACACTGGCGCACGATGACGGCCAAACCAACAAGGGTCTGGAAGAAGCTGACGTAGTGCTTGTCGGTGTCTCCCGCAGCGGCAAAACCCCAACTAGTTTGTACTTGGCGATGCAGTACGGCGTCAAGGCCGCCAACTACCCGCTTATTCCGGAAGATTTCGAACGCGGCGAACTGCCGCCTGCTCTGGAAAACTGCAAAGATAAGATTTTCGGTCTTTCCATTTCGCCCAAGCGTCTCTCTGAAATTCGCGGCGAACGCCGCCCGAATTCTAAGTACGCTTCCATAGAGAACTGCGAATACGAAGTTGAAGAAGCTCAGCGGATGATGGATCGTGAAGGCATCAAATATCTTTCCTCCACTTCTAAGTCCATTGAAGAAATTTCTGCGACGATTCTGCTTGAGCTCAAGATCAACATTGACCCGCATATGGGCATGTGACCTCTGACTGAAATGATTCTTACGCGGCCGAATTCCGGCCGCTTTCTATTTTCACTTAATACTCGAGAGGCGGCGTCTGCGCTGTTCAAATAAGCAGACGGATGCCGCAGTGGCAACGTTGAGGCTTTCGACTCTTTGATCGAGAGGGATCAGCAGCGTTAAATCGGAAAGTTCCAGGGATTTTTCAGAAACACCTAAACCCTCACTGCCGAATACCCAAAGCGTGTGGTCTTTGCCCCATTTTTCCTCGTAGAGATCTTTTCCGCCGCGGGCGTCAGCCACCAAACATGCAGCTCCGGTTTTTTCTTTGACCTCTGCAAGCTCGACGGAAGAAATAATGTTGCAGAAGAAATGGGCTCCCATGGCTGCACGAAGCACTTTGGGAGACCAAACATAGGCACATTGCGGTGATAACGCGATATTCGTCACTCCGGAAGCCAGTGCGGAACGGAGGATGGTTCCGACATTACCCGGATCCTGGACGCCGTCAAGATATATCCAATCCTCGTCTTTTTTGATCCTTCCCTCTTCCGGGATGCGGATCTCACAAACGATCCCGGCACTGGTGTCCACCGGAGAAATCGAAGCATAAAGTTGAGACGGCAGCTGAATAACAGGAATCTTTTCCGATTGATATCTTTGTAAGATTTCTGATATTTCAAAATTCTTCTCCGCCCCTTCTCTTAAAAATACTTTGCGGACAAGCTCAGGATGCGAAAGAAGTTCTCGGGCCAAATGAATCCCTTCGGCGAGAGATAAACCTTCTTTTCTCGCCGCCCTCGGGTGCTGCGCCAAATTCTTCGCAAGCTTAATCGAAGGATTAGCCGCGCTTGTGATCCGCATGAATTCCATTTACTGTCCCTTTCGCTTTTTACGATCGGCACGCCGCTCAAACTTCTTAGCAATCAAGGCAACCGGGCCGAACGTCATTCGATGCACCGGACACGGGCCCCATTTCTCCAGCATTTTAAGATGGTGTGCCGTACCGTATCCCGCATGCTGCTCAAAGCCGTATTTCGGATACATTCCGCCCAAGATTTTCATCAAGGCGTCTCGGTAGGTTTTGGCCAAGATGGAGGCGGCCGAAATCTCCGGAATCAGATCGTCGCCTTTCACAATCGGCTCTGCACGGAAAGGAAGCTCCGGCAGGCGGTTTCCGTCAACCAAGACTAAGTCAGGTTTAGGATCAAGCTGAAGAACGGCTTTGCGCATTGCTGCCATTGTCGCCTGAAGAATATTCATTCGGTCAATATCTGCAACCGAACTTTCAGCGATCGCCCAAGCAAGCGCATGCGTTTTAATCTGCTCTGCAAGAACTTCTCTTGCGTGAGCCGTCAGTTTTTTTGAGTCCCTGAGCCCTTCTATCGGATGATCGGGGTTCAGAATCACAGCTGCGGCAACGACCGGTCCGGCCAAAGGCCCGCGGCCGGCTTCGTCCACGCCGCAGACAAGCGTGGCAATCGTTTCTTCGCCGTCAAATAAATAATCAGCCATCAGCGTTTTAAAACCTGATCGATTGCTTCAGTCGCCAGCTGAGCGGTCGGCCTCAGCAATGTTTCATGCATTCTAGAAAAAACTTCTTTGAGATATTCCTGCCGCTTCGGCTCCAGGGCGTGAAGCAAATGGGACGAAAGAATCTCAGGCGAACAGAACATCTGAACGCACTCGGGAACTAAGGTCTTCTGCGCCAGGATATTGGGCAGGCTGATCCACTTTGTCTGTCCTTTGGAAAGAATCAGCATTGCCGAAAGCGCCGGCATAGCGTATCCGACGACCAAAGGCTTTTTATAAAGAGCCGCCTCAAGCGTTGCTGTACCGCTCGCCACCAAAATAGCGTCAGCCGCTTCCATCGCTAGATGAGACTTCCCGTCCAAAAGAACGGTATTGTCTTTGACATCAGGAAAGCGATCGAGAACTTCTAAAATCTCTTTCTTCCTTTGTTCATCCGCTGCCGGGACAATAAATCTGGTTCTCGGTTCTTGTTTCAGAACTAAAGAGGCGGCGCCGAAAAATGCCGGTGCACACCAGCGGATTTCATCTTTACGACTGCCGGGAAGAATGGCTATGACAGGACCTTGGGCAACAATGTTCAGTTTGCGTCTGGCGCCTTCCGTATCCGGATCCATCGGAATAATCTCGGCTAAAGGATGTCCGATGTAGGTGCTGGGGATGCCCGCCCCTTTAAAGATCTTCTCTTCAAAAGGAAAAATCAAAAGCAGATGATCCACCGCACGTTTGATTTGGTGGATTCGCTGAGGACGCCATGCCCAAACGGCCGGAGCAACCATATGGACGACCGGAATACCCGATGCACGGACCTTCTCTTCAATGGAAAGATTAAAGTCAGGAGCGTCCACGCCGATATAAGCGGCAGGACGAAGCTCAACAGTGCGGCGCATCATTTCGCGGCGAATTTTTAAAATTCGCGGCAAATGACGGATCACTTCCAAATAGCCTCGGACGGAAAGTTCGCTGGCATGAAACCAAGGATCCAAGCCGTCTTGAATCATTCGGTCACCGCCGATACCTTCCATCTTAAGATTCGGACGAGATGCGGCAACAGCCGGCAGAACACGCGAAGCTAAATAGTCTCCGCTGTTCTCTCCGGCTGCCCAAATAATGCTGTTATTGGTCAATTGCTCCATTAGCGAGCCAATCCTCGAGTTGCCTGCTCTGTGAATTCACACATCAGTTCGCAGACTTTCTTAGCCTGTTCATCTTCTAAGGTTGAGGCGTAAGCCTTGATGGCTTCCACAGCCTCGGAAACGGTCTTGCCTTCACGGAAGATCAGTTTGTAGCTTTCTCTTGCCGCGTGCATGGCGGCTCTTGAATAGCCGTGGCGCTTCATGCCTTCGAGATTGATGCCGAAAGGAGATGCCGGATAGCCTTGATACATGCCGTAAGGAATGCAGTCCTGACGAACCATGCTTCCGCCGCTCAGCATCGCGCCCTTCCCGATCTTGACAAACTGGTGAATACCGGACTGACCGCCGACGATCACGTCATCAGCAACATGAACGTGTCCTGCAAAGCCGACGTTGTTGGCAATGATGGTGTCGTTCCCGATAACGCAGTCATGCGCGACGTGGACATTGGCCATCAGCAGATTGCCGTTCCCGACAATGGTTACTCCCTTGTCCTGCACGGTTCCAACAGAGAGCGTGCAGTGTTCGCGAATAACGTTGTTGTCTCCGATAACCAGTCGGGTTTCTTCGCCGCGGTATTTTTTATCCTGAGGATCGATACCGATCGCCGCAAAGGCATAGATCTTGTTGTTCTTACCGATCTTGGTATGACCGGTAAGAACAATATGGCTCTGCAAAGTGGTTCCTTCACCGACTTCAACGTGGGGACCGATCGTGCAGAACGGACCGACAACAACGTTCTCCGCAAGTTTGGCTTGAGGATCTACTAAGGATGAGGGATGGATTTGAGCCATATTTTTTCCTTTATTTGGGTGAACGATAAGAGCACATCATGTCAGCACATGCTGCCAGCTGACCGTCAACCGTTGCGTCGCAGTGCATTTTGATCATGCCGAGTTTTTCGCGAAGGAAAGTGCATTCAAAACGCAGCTGGTCTCCCGGAATAACAACGCGCTTGAAGCGGGCGTTATCAATGGAGGCGAAATAGAAAAGCTTCTCAGGATCTCTTTCTCCGCCCATTCTCGCAAATGCAAGCATGGCACAAGCCTGAGCCATCGCTTCAATAATAAGGACACCGGGCATCACGGGAACGCCGGGGAAATGACCGGTGAACTGGGGCTCATTAACGGTAACGTTTTTGATAGCAATCAGCTTATCAACACCGTTCGTTTCCAGAACTCGGTCGACCAAGAGAAACGGATAGCGGTGAGGCAAGAGCCTCATGATGTCATTAATGTCTTGCATTTTTACTCTTTTTTAAGGGAATCAATTTTTTCGGCCAGGTGCTTCAGCTGTCTGCGCATCTCCGGCAAACGTTTAATCACGGACAGAATGTTGTAGAACTCTCTGTGCGGCATAGCAGGCATATAGCCGGCGTAGTAATCCGGTTTTTCAATGGAACCGGGGACACCGGCTCCGCCGCCGATGATCGAACCGGCCGCCACTTTGAGGTGACCGGCAAAGCCCGAGCCGCCGCCTGCCTGAACATTGTCGCCGATGATCGTACTGCCTGCCAAACCGGTTCTTCCGGAAAGAACAACATTCTTACCAACCTGGCAGTTATGTCCGATCATAACTAAGTCGTCAATCTTCGTACCTTGTCCGATCGTAGTGTTCTGCAGGGCTCCTCGGTCAATACAGGTGTTAGCTCCGATTTCGACATCGTCACCGGTTTCAACTGCTCCGATCTGAGGAATTTTTACGTACTGTCTGTCCAAAGGCGCAAAACCAAAACCGTCGGCGCCGATCACTGCACCGGAGTGGATGATATTGCGTCTGCCGATACGGCAGCCGTAGTAAATCGTCACGTTCGGATAAATCCGAGTGTGCTCACCGAGAATGACACCTTCACCAATTACGCTGTTCGCACCGACAAAGCAGTAAGGACCGACTTGGGCGCCTTTGCGAATAACAGCTCCGGCCTCAACAGTCGCTGTCGAATCAACGAGCGCGCCGTCTTCTATAACTGCTCTTGTGTCAATTCCGGGCTCAGGAGCTTCCTGAGGAAAGATAATTTGGAGCGCATAAGCAAACCAAGCATACGGATTGCGGGTAATGACAACAATACGATCCGGTTCCTTGTCTCCCCAGATCGCCTGTTTATCCTCTTCAGTCAATACCAAAGCGGTTGCCTTACACGCGGCGGCCGCATCTCGATATTTACTGTTGGCTAAAAAAGCGACATCTCCGTGACCGGCAGCTTCAAGCGGAGCAATAGACTTAATCTCAGCTTTCCCGCCGTTAGCACTGATCGTGCTTAACAAGGTGTCGTTGCTTTTTTCTTTAATTCGGTCAACTAACTCAAGAAGAGTCATCGGCGCTGTTTGTTGAATCATTTATACCGCCCTATTAAAAATTTATGCGGCCGATCTGAGAGGGAGAGCAAGTTTGAAGTCGCCGAAACCCGAGTCAGGTCATGCCGCACATATTGCACTAAATGGCAATTAAGCAACAAGCAGACATCCTGTCTGCTTGTGCCCGATAAAAATTACTTGAGTTCCTTGAGAACCTGGTCAGTGATATCAATCTTCGGGTTGACGTAGATAGCTTCCTGAAGAATAAGGTCATATTTTTCGCGCTGAGCGATGTTCTTGATGACCGTATTTGCCTGACGGAGGAGCTTTTGGAGCTCTTCATTTCTGCGCTGATTGAAATCTTCGCGAAGTTCGCGCTGACGGCGCTGGAAATCGCGGTCTCTTTCAGCCAGATCACGCTGCTTACGAATTCTTTCCTGCTCAGTCATTGTTCCGGCATTCTTTTCGAAGCGCTCGACGTCGTTTTTCAGGCGCTGACCGGCAGCGTTGAGTTCTTTATCACGCTTAGAGAATTCTTGTTCAAGTTTTTTACTTGCGGCCTGAGCAGCTGCAGAATCGCGAAGAATAACTTCGGTGCTGACGACACCGATCTTAACTTCTGCCTGCACTGCTGTCGCAGCAGAGCAAACCAAGGCGGAAACTAATGCAACCGCTAACCATTTTTTTTGCATGAATGTATCTCCTACACAATTGTTTAATTGTGCCACAAATTTATTAGAAACCTGTACCAATTTGGAATTGGAATCTCTGAAGCTCGTCGCTGTCCTTCTTGTTGAGCGGGAATGCGAAGCTCAATTTAAGCGGACCCATCGGAGAAATCCAGGCTAAACCGAAACCGACGGAGTAGCGCAGATCGCCGAGATCAAGCTTGTCCTTCTCATAGCGATCCACAACGTAGCCGCCGTTGGCAGCCTGCTTATAGAACGCTTTGCGGCCCCAGACCCAGCCGCCGTCCAGGAAGGTGAACATACGAAGGGTTCTGTCGGCGCCCGGAATCGGTGTAAGCAGCTCAAGAGAGAAATTCAGTTTGCGGTTACCGCCGGAAGCATCGCCGTCGGTATCACGCGGACCGAGAGAAGACGTATCGTAGCCGCGGACCGATCCGATACCGCCGCCGTAGAAGTTCTTGAAGAACGGGTACTGTTTGCCTGCATAGCCGTCACCGTAACCGAGCTCAGTGTTAAAGGCAAAGGTAATGGACTTTGTAACCGGAACAAACTGCTGGAACTGATACGTTGCACGGTAATACTTCAGATCAAGCACCGGCAGAGAAATTTCACCGAACAATCTCTGATAACGGCCGCGAGTCGGAGCCAAGATGTTGTCTCGTGTATCGCGGGACCATCCGATTGTCGCTGCAACGCTCTTCGGTTTCTTGCCGTAATCGTTGACGTAGTCGACGTAGCGGCGCGGAGCACCGGAACCGACGGTCACATCGGTCATTTCAAACTTGCCGCCCAGGAAGATCTGGTCGTTTTCCGTAATCGGCACACCGTAGGTCACGCCGGCGCCGTAAGTTTCGTACTTAACGTCGTCGGTAATTTCGAGTTCGTCCAAGTCGAGTTTACGGTCGTAAATTTCGAAAGACTGACTGATGCCGGACGTTGTAATGTACGGCTGCGTGAAGCTGGCTGCGTAAGTTCTGGAACTCTTAGAAGTATTGACTTCCAAAGAAAGAGAATTACCGGTACCGAACACGTTGTTCTGAGAGAAACCGCCGGAAAGAACGATACCTTCGGAGGTGGAGTAACCGGCACCGATAGAGATGTTGCCGGTCGGACGTTCTTTCACGTTAACAGCCAAATCAACTTCGTCCGGAGAGCCGGGAACGGGTTCAGGTTCTGCAGTAACCGTTTCAAAGAAACCGAGACGGTCAATACGGTCGCGGGAGACGGCAACTTTATCGCTGTCGAACCAGCTGGCTTCATACTGACGAACTTCACGGCGAATCACTTCGTCCTGAGTACGAGTATTGCCGGTAATGTTCACTTTGCGAACATACACGCGGCGACCGGGGTCAATCGTATACACGACACTGACCTCATCCGGATTTTCCGGATCAACGACCGGGTTAGGAATCGCCCTTGCAAACGCATAGCCCAAAGCGGAAAGACGATCCGTAAATTTCTTTGCCAGCCCGTTCACTTCGGAAGCGTTGTAAACAGAACCCGGCTTGATGTCCACAAGATCTTCAAACTCGGGTTCAAGACCGAGCATGTCGCCGGTAAGGCGGATATCTTTAATCTTGTACTTTTTGCCTTCATCAATATTGATGGTGACAAAAATCTCAGACTTATCCGGGCTGACGGACACTTGTGTCGAGTCAATCTTGAAGTCGAGATAACCGTTGTTGTTGTACAGTGCGCGAATTGCCTCTAAGTCGGCTGTCAGCTTTTCGCGGGAATACTGATCGCGTTTGGTGTACCAGGAGAACCAGTTCGGAGTTCCGAGCTGCATTTCGTCGCGAAGATCGCCGTCGTCATATACCTTATTGCCGACAAAACGGATTTGCTGAATCTTTGCTGCCGGACCTTCATCAACGTCGATATTGATGCGGACACGGTTTCGCTCAACCGGCGTCACGGTAACCTTAACATCTGCGGAGTAACGCCCGCGGGAGAGGTATTGGCGTCTTAACTCTTGAACAGCACGGTCTAACACCGCACGATCAAAAATGAAACCCTCGGCTAAGCCCACATCGCGGAGAGATTTTTCCACCCCCTTGGCATCGAACTCGGAAATACCCGTGGTATGGATGTTTGCGACCGTCGGACGTTCCTGAACTCGGACCACCAAGACATTTCCGTCCATGTCGAGCTGAACGTCCTGAAACATTCCGGAAGCATACAAAGAACGCAGAGATTCAGCGCCTAGTTCCGGAGAATACGTGTCTCCCACTCGGATCGGCAGATGCGAAAAAACGGTACCCGCTTCCGTACGGGAAATGCCCTCGAGTCGAATGTCTTTAATCACATGACCCTGTGCAAGCACGGTCGTCGCTGCCAAAGCTAAAGCGCAAGCTAGCGCTATCTTCTTAGGATGAGGCATATTCTATAAATTAAAAAATGACCCTGCGTGATTGAAATCACGGCAAAAGTCGCGTCAAATCATTAAATAGTGCAAGTATAGTCAAACCAAAGAGAGCTGCGATGCCAATCTTTTGTGCAGACGCTTGTACAGCCTCAGAAACCGGCTTACCCGTCACTATTTCGAGAGAATAATACAGGAGATGGCCGCCGTCTAACATGGGGATCGGTAACAAGTTCAAAATTCCCAAGCTGATAGAAACCAACGCTAAAAACGAAATAAAAGGAAGAATACCCAGCTGAGCAGTCTGACCGGCATAGTCAGCTATCGTCACCGGACCGGAAATATTGCTGATGGAAACGTCTCCGGTAAACATCTTTCCGATCATTCGAACGGACATCGCGGCGGTATCCCAGGTTTTCTTCACGCCTTCCTCCAAACTCTTTAAGAGCCCGTAGGAAACCTGGGTGTGCGGAAAATCCACTCCGATCGCTGCGCCGATACGTCCGATTTCGTTGCCCTGCTCGTCCTTGGCGACGGCAGGTGTGACTTCCACGGTGTGTGTCGGACCGTTTTCGTCTCCGACGAGAAGATTGACAGGTTTACCGGGGTACTTCTTTATCTCCGCCACGAAATCTTTGGGCATCTTCACCGGGACGTGCCCGACCTGATAAATGTGATCACCGATTTTGACTCCGTCGCGCTGCGCAGCAGAATTCTCGACAAAAGATGAGATAAACGGATGACCCATGTTCAGATGGAGGCCGACTTCCTCGAACGGATCGGCATCTTTGGCCTTAGGATCCAGACTCATCTTCGAAAGATCAAGCTCTTTGGTCACTTCGCTGCCGTTGGGGCTGTGCACCAAGATTTCCGCCGTTCCTCCGAACTTGTTCAGCATCTCCATACGGAGGTCCGTAAAAGTTTTAATTTCGGAATCATCAACTTTTAAAATCTTATCGCCCGCATGCAGTCCGGCAACCGCGGCAGGTGTACCGACAGGAGGTTCCGCAATCACCGGTGTCGGCTGGATGCTTCCGATCATGAAGATAGAAGCATAGAGCAAGACGGCAAGAAGAAGATTGGCGAAGGGCCCTGCGGCAACTATAGCAAATCTCTGCCACACATTCTTGGCGCCGAACTCCCGATTTTTATCCTCCGGTTTGATGGGCAGGCATGCCGGATCTCGGGCATCCAGCATTCTGACGTAGCCGCCCAAGGGCAGCGCGCTGACTGCCCACTCGGTAGCATCAGGATCGTTCTTGCGTTTATAGATAAAAAGCGGCTTCCCAAAGCCGAGAGAGAATCTCAGAATTTTTACGCCGCATAGTCTGGCGACTAAATAATGCCCGAGTTCATGAAAGGTAATCAAGATACCGATCGTTACCGCAAAGGCAGCAATGGTCGTCAACAATGTCAAGGTTAGTTCTCCAATTTGTCGCAAAAACCTTCAACCCAGGACTGCGCCAGCTTTCTAGCCTGCAGATCGGTTTCCAAAATTTCTTCCAAGTTGGCCGGAGCCGGCGGCTGGAAACCGTACATCATTGAGTGGCACAAGCGTGCAATGTCGGTAAAGCCGATCTTGCCTTGGATAAACGCCTCAACACCGATTTCATTAGCCGCATTCAAAACAATGGATGCAGCGCCGCCCATTTTCAGTGCGTCGTAGGCATACCCCAACTGAGGAAAACGTTTTAAATCCGGTTCTTCGAAGGTTAACGTTTTGATTTTGGAGAAGTTTAATGGCTCAACCCCTGCGTCCAATCTTTCCGGAAAGCCTAAAGAGTAAGCAATCGTGTTTCTCATATCCGGAGCGCCCATCTGCGCGATGACCACACCGTCTCCGTACTGAACCATAGAGTGAATAACGCTCTGGGGATGGACGACAACCTGAATGCGTTCAGGTTCAAAATCAAAAAGCCAGCGGGCCTCAATAACTTCCAGGCCTTTATTCATCAAGGTCGCCGAGTCAACGGTAATTTTCTTGCCCATCGACCAATTCGGATGGTGCGTGGCTTCCTCAACCGTAACGTTCGATAGATCTTGTCTCTGACGGAATGGACCGCCCGAGCAAGTCAGAATGATGTTGGCTTCGCAGCGAGCCTTTTCGGTCGCGCCAACAAGACACTGAAAGATGGCATTGTGCTCACTGTCAACCGGCATAAGAACAGCGCCGCCGGCTTTAATCGTATCCATCAGAATACGTCCGCCGCAGACGACACTTTCCTTATTTGCGAGCAGAAGCTTTTTTCCGGCCTCAGCCGCCTTGAACGTCGAAGAAATCCCGGCCGCACCGACAATTGCACCGATGACGATATCGACCTCGGGACACGCGGCAATTTCATCGATTGCCTTTGCGCCGGCCAAAGCTTCGGCAGAACTCCCGACAGCCTTGAGTTCTTCCTGCAAGGCAGCTAAGAGTTCCTTATTCGCAATAACCGCCACTTTCGCTCCGCTGTCCTTTGCCGCCTGAGCGAGTTTTTTAACACTGGAATTTGCCGTTACCGCGTAGACGCTGAATCGATCCGGATAACGGGCGATGACATCTAATGAACTTTTACCGATCGAGCCGGTGGCACCGAGGATCGCAATACTTTCCATGACTAATTAAATTAGAAACCTTGGAGGAAAAGAAGAATAAAGACGGTGAGCGGAAGGACGCTCATCTGCGCGTCCAGACGATCGTAGAAACCGCCATGACCGGGCAGAAGATTGCTTGAATCCTTAACCCCGGCAGAACGCTTGAGCGCACTCTCAAATAAGTCGCCTGCAATCGAAAACAGCACGACAAGAATTAAGATCAAGGCAGAAGCCCATCCTGTCAAATGAGAGATCAAAGCATTTGTCCAAAGCGGGAAAGAAGGCTGAGCCCAATAAAGAACATACGAGAGAACAAGGACACTGACAAAAGCAGTCAATGCTCCGGACCAAGTCTTTTTCGGACTGATTCCCTCTGCCATTTTGGGTCCGCCCAAGCAGCGGCCTCCGAAGTAGGCCATGATGTCAGCAACCCAAACAATGGCTAAGACAGAGAGCATGTAAATCGTGCCTTTTTCGCGGAAGAGATACATCAGCGAGAACCAAGCGGCAGGAACGAAGATCCAGCCCAAAACGGCACCGATTCCTTTCGGCACCATCCAGCCGGAGGCGCGGCGGGTAAAAAGAACCGCCGTAATAACAGCCCAAAGCACAGTCGCTGCAGCCGTGATAATCATGAGTCCGTTGCCGGACTGAACGGTTTGAAGCGCGGCCGGAGAAGCGTACTCTAAGAAGAAGAGGAAGGCCGCAAGCAAAACGCCGCAAACCATCGCGACTCCGTTATTCCATTTACAAATGCGGAGCCACTCCCAAAAGCAGCACCCGATGGCAATCGCAGCAACCGCCGTGAAAGCCAGAGGAGAGATTAAAAGCGCGCCGATGATGATAATTAACAACACAACGGCTGTTATGACTCTTTGAAGCAGCATGAACTATTCCTTTTTCGCTTCCTGTTGAATTTGTTCGGAAGTCTTACCAAATCTACGTTCTCTATTAGAGTACCAATTTAGCGCATTTAAAAACTCGTTCTCGGTGAAATCGGGCCATAAAATTTTTGTGAAATACAGCTCTGCGTAAGCAAGCTGCCACAGCATAAAATTGCTGATCCGCTCTTCCCCGCTCGTACGGATAAACAAATCCACATCGCCGGAATCCGCCAAAGGAAGCAGCGAAGCAAATTTTTGTTCCGTCAGTTCTTCGAGCGGAATATCACGAGATCTTTTTGCCGCCTCAAGAATTTCCCAACGCCCTCCGTAATTTACGCAGACGTTCAGTGTCAGACCGGTGTTGTTTTCCGTGATCTTCATTGAATCGGCGATTTGCTTCTGAAGTTCTTCAGAAAAAGCGGTCAGGTCGCCGACAAGACGAACCCGTACATTGGCTTTATTTAGGGCTGCAATCTCTCTGCGCAGGCTGACGAGAAAAAGCTTCATCAACCCTTTGACCTCATCTGCCGGCCGGTTCCAGTTTTCACTGGAAAAAGCAAAAAGCGTCAAATGCTTCACGCCTGCCTTGGCTGCGGCCTGGATCGCTGTGCGAACGGACTCAACCCCTTTTTGATGGCCCATAAGACGAGGAAGTTTTCGAGCTTTGGCCCATCTTCCGTTGCCATCCATAACAATAGCCACGTGACGGGGCAACCTTTCACGTGGCTTTGCAGTCAATTCCTGACTTGTCATAATTTAAACCGATTAAACGGTCATGATTTCCTTTTCTTTTTCGGCAATCAGCTTGTCGACTTCACCGATGTACTTATCGGTGAGTTTTTGAATTTCTGTGTTGGAGCGGCGTTCGTCGTCTTCGGAAATTTCTTTTTCCTTCACGAGCGCGGCAACCTTGTTGTTTGCATCGCGGCGCAGATTGCGGATGGCAACCTTAGTTTCTTCGCCTTCAGAACGAACAACCTTCGTTAAGTCACGACGGCGTTCTTCGGTCAGAGGAGGCATCGGAACGCGAATGATTTCGCCGGAAGTCGCCGGATTCAGACCAAGATCGGAGTTGCGGATTGCTTTTTCAACCACGGCAACCATTTTCTTTTCCCAAGGCTGAACAGTGATGGTTCTGGCGTCGGCCAAACCGAGCTGGGCCACCTGAGAAATCGGAGTCGGGCAGCCGTAGTAATCGACGGTGATGTGTTCGAGCAAACCGGTATGAGCGCGACCCGTACGGATCTTCATCAGGTTTTCTTTGAGCGTCTCAATGGAACGCTTCATATGGTGTTCGGACTGTGAATAGATGTCTTTAGTTGTCATGTCAATTTCCAATCTCTGCAGATTTCTCGGCTGCAAGTCACAAAACTTAGTCGCACGCCGGTGAGCAGAAAATCACGGACGCGGTCAAATCCGCCAAAATAAAACAACGGCGGCAGCGACAGCCTTCATTAATTCGTTGAGTTTACCACGGAGCGCAAAAGCCTCAAACCGCTCGATTCGAGTTGGTTTAATAGGCTCTTCGGCTAAACGCGCTTAAGCTCAAAACATCTGATAAGGAGTTTGAACTATGGCAAAAATTGAAAAAATGTTCGGCGCAATTCTGAAGGATCAGGAACAAAAGAGTGATGAACTGCGGGACAAGATTCACGCAGAGAACAAACTTAAGAAAGAAGAAGCCGAAAAATCTTGCGAACGTGAAAAAGCAGAAAAGTAATTCATCGATCAAGAAAGAAGCTCCGGATCCGCCGATGCAGGTCCGGAGCTTTTTGTATCCGTTTTTTCTCGGTTAAACGTGAACGAGCGTGCCCTCGTCTTCACCAAGCACAACGCGCTTGAGCGCACCGGGCTTATGAAGGTTGAAGACTCTAATCGGCATGCCTTGATCGCGGCAGAGCGTAAAAGCCGTAGCGTCCAGAATCTTGAGCTTCTTCTGAATGGCTTCGTCAAAAGTCAGAGACTTATACATTTTTGCGCTGGGATCTTTCTTGGGATCAGCGGTAAAGACACCGTCAACCTGAGTGGCTTTCAGAACCATATCGGCTCCGATTTCAGCACTTCTCAGCGCTGCGGCAGTATCCGTTGTGAAGAACGGATTACCGGTACCGGCAGCAAAAATCACAACCCGGCCTTTCTTCAGGTGGCTCAAGGCTTTGCCGCGAATATACGGCTCGGCAACCTGGTCGATATCCAGAGCGCACTGAACACGGGCTTCAACACCGGCGTTTCTCAGTGCATCCTGGAGGGCCATTGCGTTCATGCAGGTAGCCAGCATGCCCATATAGTCGCCGGTGGCACGATCCATACCGGTGGAGCCGAGTGCGACTCCGCGGAAGATATTGCCGCCGCCGACCACGATCGCAAGCTGAACGCCTAAGTCAACTACTTCTTTAATTTCACCGACGATACTCTTGAGCGTATCACGGCTGATGCCGAAGGCGTTGTCCCCCATAAGGGCTTCGCCGGAGAGTTTCAGCAGAATTCGTTTGGTTTTAGGCGTTTCAGACTTACTCATCGTTTACTCCGAAAAAAGTTCAACAATTAGGCACGTGCGGCAGCAGCCTGAGCAGCAACTTCGGCAGCGAAGTCGTCGTTGCGTTTTTCAAGACCTTCACCGACAACAAACAGCGCAAATGCAGATACTGTAGCACCATTGCTCTTCAGGAGTTCGCCGACGCTCTTAGAGTCATCCTTAACGAACGGCTGAGAAAGAAGTGTGACTTCCTTGAGGAACTTGTTAACGGAACCTTCGGCGATCTTCTCGATCAGGTGTTCCGGTTTGCCGTTTTCGCGAGCTTTTTCGATCGCAACGCGGCGCTCTGTTTCGATCAGGTTCTGATCAACGCCGTCTTTGTCGAGAGCCTTCGGCTTGGAAGCAGCGATGTGCATAGCCACGTCGTGAGCAACTTCGTCGTTGCCGCCGACCACGTCAACGATAACGCCGATCTTGGCGCCGCCGTGGATGTATGTGGAGAGCTTGCCTTTGCCTTCAATGATCTGGAAGCGGCGGATGGAGATGTTTTCACCGATCTTGCCGATCAGGCCTTTACGAACTTCGTCAACGGTAGAGCCGTTGAGCGGAAGAGCGGAAAGAGCAGCAACGTCAGCCGGTTTGTTTTCGGCGACGAGCTTAGCGATGTCGTTGGCGAAAGCGATGAAGTCGGCATTCTTAGCAACGAAGTCGGTTTCGGAGTTCAGTTCAACGATAGCGCCGATCTTGCCCGGTTCGTCGATGTAGATAGCGACAACGCCGTCAGCGGTAATGCGGCTGGCAGCCTTAGTGGCCTTGTTGCCGAGCTTAACGCGAAGAATTTCTTCAGCCTGCTCCATGTTGCCGTCAGCTTCTGTCAAAGCCTTTTTGCATTCCATCATCGGAGCGTCGGTTTTAACACGAAGTTCTTTAACCATTGCGGCAGTGATAACAGCCATTGTTTTATCCTTAAAAAATAATTGGTTTAAAAAGAAAGGGGCGCGAACGCCCCTTCCCTTGGTACTTCAGACAAGAAGAGGCGAATTACTCAGCTTTTTCTTCGACAGCGGCTTCTTCAACGAAGTCGGAGTCTTTAGCAGCCTTGACAGTGTCTTCAAGGTTCTTGTTCTTGCCTTCAAGAATTGCGTCAGCAAATCCTTTAGCGTAAAGAGCAACAGCGCGGGCGCTGTCGTCGTTACCCGGGATGACATAGTCAACACCGGCAGGATTGTGGTTCGTATCAACGATACCGACAACAGGAATACCAAGCTTGTTAGCTTCCTGAATAGCAATCTTGTGGTAGCCAACGTCAACAACGACCAGAGCGTCGGGCAGACCGTTCATTTCTTTGATGCCGCCCATAGCTTTGTTCAGCTTTTCGAGTTCACGAGTGAAATCGAGAGCTTCTTTTTTGGTCATCTTTTCAAGAGCGCCGTCGGCAACTTTCTGTTCCATTTCTTTAAGACGCTTCAGGGAAACCTTAACCGTCTTGAAGTTGGTGAGCATACCGCCCAGCCAGCGCTGATCAACATAAGGCATGCCGGCGCGTTTGGCTTCAGCAACGATGGCGTCGCGGGAAGTGCGCTTTGTGCCGACGAAAAGGATGGTGCCCTTCTGAGCGGCCAGGTTTGTTAAGAACTTGGCTGCTTCGTCAAATTTGGCAACAGTCTTTTCGAGGTTGATGATGTGAATCTTGTTACGAGAGCCGAAAATGTACTGGGACATTTTGGGGCTCCAAAAACGAGTCTGGTGACCGAAGTGTGCACCGGCTTCGAGCAGTTCACGCATGCTCAGAGATGACATATCTTTAATTCCTTTAGGGTTTAATTCCAACAGCCTCACGTTTTCCGAATGGAACCCTGTTGTGAGACTGCGCTATTTAACAAAAAAGTCCAAACGTTTCCGTTCGGATCGGGGCGGAATTCTATCATGCTTTTTCAAAGAGTTAAGCGTTTGAAAAGAGGCGTTACAACCTTTTGGATTTTCTATTTGGGATAAATCAAATGAAACCTTGTTTTGGCGAGGATTTGAAGACTGATTGTCACCTTTCTTCCGGTTGACCTATATAAGGCTGAAAGGACACCGCTTAACGGTGAATCCACTAAAATTGCCGCATTGAAAAACTTTTTCGAGTCAGATTTAATCAATGTTTGACAATATCCTTATTAAGACCCCGGAACAAATCGAAGGCATCCGGGCTGCCTGCCGCGATGCGGCTTTGGTTCTCGACTACATTGAACCGTTTGTTAAAGCCGGCGTCACCACCGAGTACCTCGATGATTTGATGCTCAGATATACCGAAGATGTCCTCAAAGACAAGTCCGCTTGCCTTAACTACGACCCGGACGGCACCAATCCTTATCCGAAAGCTACCTGCATTTCCGTCAATCATCAGATCTGCCACGGCATTCCGAATGAAAAGGTGCTCAAAAACGGCGACATCTTAAATATTGACGTGACCGTCATTAAAAACGGTTATTACGGCGACACCAGCCGTATGTATTCCGTCGGCCATATTTCCGTTGCTGCTAAACACCTCATCAATGTCACTTTCGACTCCATGTGGAAAGGCATTGAAATCGTGCGCCCCGGCGCCCATTTCGGAGATATCGGCTATGCAATTCAGCATTTTGTCGAGCCTCAGGGCTGCAGCGTCGTGCGTGAATTCTGCGGGCACGGGGTCGGTGTCGGCTTCCACGAGGATCCTCAGGTCTGCCATTACGGCAAGCTCGGCACCGGTGCTGTCATGAAGCCCGGCATGATCTTCACGATCGAACCGATGATCAACGCCGGAAGGAAAGAACTTCGCATCCTTCCGAACGGCTGGACCGCCGTAACCAAAGACAGAAGCCTTTCCGCCCAGTGGGAACATACGATTCTCGTCACTGAAACCGGATACGAAGTTCTGACGGTATCGCCGAAATGCCCGCCTGCCCCCTCGTGGGTAAAACCTTCTGCCTAAATTAATAAAGATAGAATCCCAAGGCTATGGAAATCAACGAAATCGTCAAAAAGTTTAAAGATCAGCGAGAAGTTTTAGCAAAGAAGTTTTTGGCGGACGTTGACGCCGATGCCTATCTTTCTGCGCACTCCAAGGCTGCCGATGAGGCAGTTTTGGAGATTCTCAAACTCAACGGTCTGTCTGAAGCGGTCGCCGTCGTCGCAGTCGGCGGTTACGGCAGAGAGCAGCAGTTCCCTTTCTCCGATTTGGACCTGCTCTTTCTCCTGCCCGATGATGTCAAAGATAAAGACTTAAAAACAATCTCGGAAGTTATCGGCAATCTATGGTCGCTTGGTTTGACCGTCGGCTACTCTGTTCGGAAAATCGAAGAGTGTCTTGAACAGGCAGATATCGACATCACTGCACAGACCGCGATGCTCGAATCCCGGCTCATCTCGGGAAACGCAGAACTCTTTAAGACCTACTCCGATACGATGGAAAGGAGTCTGAATCTTAAAAAGTTCTATCGGGCAAAATTCATCGAACAGCAGCAGCGGCATTTGAAGTACCACGAGTCCTCTTATGCCCTGGAACCGAACATTAAAGAAGCCCCGGGCGGCCTTCGAGATCTAAATATCTTAATCTGGGTGCTTAGGGCGGCCCGTCTTGGCAACACTTGGCAGGAAGTCTTTGAAAAGGGTTTGATCACTCGCCGAGAATGCGAACTTTTGGAATCCGTTACGAAAAGCCTTTACCGGCTGCGGATCCATATGCATCTGCTCACTAACCGCCATGAGGATCGATTAATTTTCGAAATTCAGGAACCGCTGGCTAAAGCGCTGGGCATAGTCGGGACTGTCGGCAGGCGTCCTAGTGAAGTGATGATGCAGCACTTCTATGTCAATGCAAAAACCATCGGCCAGCTCAATTCCATCATTCTTCAGGCCATTAAAGAGAGATACTCCAAAGAACCTGAACAAACCGGCGAACCCATTTGCAGCGGTTTTGTACGGCAGGGCGACGTGCTCGGCCTTGAGTCTCCGGACGTCTTCGTTAAAAACCCTGAAAGAATTCTCGAGGCTTTTTTAATTCAGGAACGTCATCCGGACATTCCGATGAAGTCTTCACGGCTTTACCGTGCCTTATTTGAAGCTCATTCTCTGATGAACAAAGAATGGGCTGAAAATCCCATCAACCGTCAGACATTTTTGAAGATTATCCAAGGACGCCGAGGCGTTTGGCATGCCCTGGAAGAGATGAATCGCTGGGGCGTGCTCGGAAAACTGCTGCCAAGCTTCAACCGAATCGTCGGTCAAATGCAGCATGATTTATTCCACGCCTATACGGTGGATCAGCACACCCTCCTTGCGATTCGTTACCTCAGAAACTTCACACACAGTGAAAACGCCCACGAGCTGCCGCTTTGCACCGAGCTCATGATGGCGATGAAAGGAAGCTGGCGTTTGGTTCTTGCCCTTCTCTACCATGACATCGGCAAAGGCCGAGGCGGAGACCACAGCAAAATCGGAGCAGAAATCGTTCGGCAAATGTGCCGCGACTTTGAAATCACCGGTGAGGACGCTGACTACATCGAGTTTCTTGTTCGTGAACACCTGACCATGAGCATGGTGGCCCAGAAACAAGACATTTCTGATCCGGAGGTTGTTGAAAACTTCGCCAAGAAAGTCGGAACGATGGAACGCCTCGTCGGCCTTTATCTGCTCACCGTTTGCGACATCCGGGCGACGGGACCAAAAATCTGGAACGCCTGGAAAGCCCAGCTTCTTGAAGATTTGTTTTATTCGACCGCCAGATTCCTTAAAGGGAAAGGCATCGACCGAGATTTATTGGTTTCCCGGCGCCGTAAAGATGCTCTGCGCATGACGCGCTTTACACCGGAGCAGCGGGACCGGATCAATAAATTCTGGGATAACTTTGACGTTGCTTACTTTATGAAGCACTCGGTGCGGAATATCGTTTGGCATGCCAAGGTATTGCTGCCGCATCTCGATTCTTCGAAGTCATTTGTGGCATCCAGACCGCTGCGCGGCATGGAACACGCGCACGAAATTCTTATCCTGACGCAGGACCGCCCCGAACTTTTTGCCCGCATCGTTTCTAATCTGCAGCAATACGGTCTGTCCATTGCCGAAGCTCGTATCCACACGGGACGAGACGGACGCGTTGTCGACTCCTTCATCGTCGTTGACGACGGCTCAGACCCTAACTTCGAACAAGAGTTCGCTCGCTTCCAAGAAATACTCGCGGAAAAACTGGATTTGGCAGAAAAACTTCCGCCCCCTCTTCGCGGACGCCCTTCACGTCAATCCAAGCTCTTCCCAATCTCACCGCAGGCTTCATTAAGGCCGGATGCCGCCGGGAAGCAATACATGCTGTCCATCGTCACAACCGACAGGCTCGGTCTTTTGGCATCCATCGCACGAGTGTTTGTGAAGTATGGAATCAATCTTGTGACGGCCCGAATCACGACGCTGGGCGAAAGAGCCGAGGACGTCTTTCTAATCGAAAGCGCCAAGCTGCGGGATCCTGTCTTCTGCGCCGAATTTGAAAAAGCCGTATTAGAAGCTCTTGAGCTTTAGGTTAGCCGGTGTGCATATTCAAAACCCGCCTCATCAGCGGGTTTTGTCACTTTCAAATGATCTATTTTGCCAAAGATCGGAATGTGGTTAGGGCCAAGTCAACACTTTCCTTGGTTGCCTTTGTTAAGGCTTCCTTCGTATCAGCCAGCACGATGCCCTTTTCAGAAGACCCGCGGCCGGCAGCCGTATTGACGATCTGACAAATCGCTGCGTACTTGAGATTCAACTCTCTGGCTAAGCAAGCTTCAGGCATCAGCGTCATACCGACATAGTGACCGCCGTCATTATCAATACGGTCCACTTCTGCCGCCGTTTCGAGTCTCGGACCTTGTGTGCAGGCATAAGTACCTCCGTCGATAATCGGAAGGTCCAGTTCTTCTGAAGCGTCAACAATCGCTTCTCTCAGATCCATGTCGAACGGATAAGTGAAGTCAATAAAATTAATAAACTTCTCTTTGCCGGTGTTGTAGCTGGTTTCGCGACCCCAGGTGTAATCAATGATCTGATCAGGTACGGCAATGGCACCGATATCGTCCTCAGGTAAAACCGCTCCGACAGAAGCCAATGCAATGACGGCCTTCGGCTCGAACTGCGCAAGAGCCCATATGTTGGCCCGATAGTTAATCATATGAGGCGGTTTTTTCTCAGTCGTTCCGTGCCGAGATAAAAATACAATGTTCAGACCGTCAATCACCCCGCGGCAAATTTCGACCGGCTCCTTACCATAGGGAGTGTCAATTTTCTCAATGACCTTGCCTTCTAAAAGAGACAGCTGGTCCAAACCGCTGCCGCCGATCAACGCAAAATTAGCCATCCGCCTTTACTCCTTGATTGATCATTTTGAATAACTCAGGTTCGTCTATGATATTAACGCCTAAAGACTCGGCTTTGGCGAGTTTGGAGCCGGCAGATTCGCCTGCCAACACATAACTCGTCTTCTTCGACAATGAGCCGCTTACCTTTCCGCCGGCTTTGCGAATAATATCGCTGGCCTCATCTCTGGAAAGCGTCGGCAGTGTGCCGGTCAGAACGAATGTCAGACCGTTCAACGGCAGTTCCTGGTCACTCGTGCCCGTACCCTCTTCCCACACGACGCCGCGATCCATCAGGTCATTGATCACCGCGATGTTCGCCGGTTCGGCAAAGAAGTGCAGAATGTTTTCCGCGCCCGACGGTCCGATATCTTCAACTTCAAGCAGCTGCTCTAAAGAAGCATCTTCCAGCGGCTTTAAGGCGCCGAAGTGAGTTGCCAGGTTTCTTGCCGTCGCTTCTCCGACTTCCGGAATACTGATGGCGTAAAGAAAGCGTTCGAGCGTTGTCTTTTTAGAGGCTTCAATTGAGGCGACAAGTTTTTCTGCCGATTTCTGTCCCATGCGATCCAGTCCGACCAGCTTGTCGACGGTCAAACGGTAAATGTCCGCAACCGTCGTTACCAAATCATGTTCAATCAGCTGTTCGGCCAGCTTTTCTCCGATTCCGTCAATGCCCATGGCTTTGCGGCTGACAAAGTGGAGAATGCCTTGGGCTCTCTGAGCGCGGCAGAACAGACCGCCGCTGCAGTGGCGATCCTTTTCTCCGTCTTCTTTATAGGCGTGAGAACCGCAGACCGGACAGAATTCCGGCATCACGAAATCTCTGGCGTCTTTCGGCCTGAGTTCAGGAATCACTCGGACGATCTCCGGAATGACGTCGCCGGCACGATGCACGACGACAGTGTCTCCGATCTTGATGCCCATGTTCTGCAAGAATTCTTCGTTGTGCAGAGAAACGTTGCTGATTGTGGTTCCTCCGACAAACACCGGTTTCAGACGAGCGACCGGTGTAAGTTTGCCCGTTCGCCCCACTTGAACAGTTATATCCAAAACCTGGGTCTGGACTTCTTCCGGCGGATACTTATGAGCTACTGCCCAGCGCGGCTCTCTGGAGACGAAACCCAGCTGTTTCTGGCGGGCAAAACTGTTGACCTTGTAGACCACGCCGTCAATATCAAAAGGTAAGTCGTGACGAATACGAGCGACTTCCAGATGAAACGCTTCCAGCTCTTCCGGCGTCTGCACGACAGTTCGATTACTGATCACCGGGAAGCCCTTGGATTTCAGATAATCAAGCAAGCCCGACTGGGTGTCGGCCGGCATCTCACTTACTTCACCGTAGCCGTATGCATAAAAGTTCAAGTTGCGTTTGGCAGTTAAAGAAGAGTCCAGCTGACGAAGACTTCCTGCCGCAGCATTGCGAGGGTTGGCAAAAAGTTTCGCTCCGGCTGCTTCCTGCTCTTCATTGAGCTTGCGGAACACTTCTTTGTGCATGATAACTTCGCCGCGGACTTCAAAAATCTTCGGGAAGCCCTCGACTTTTAAAGGAAGTGTCTTAATCGTCTTGACATTTGCAGTAACGTCTTCACCCGTGTAGCCATCTCCGCGAGTAGCTGCTTGAACGAGAACGCCGTCTTCGTACCGCAAATTAATGGCGAGCCCGTCGAACTTCAATTCGCAGTCGTAGTCAACCGTTTGATCGGATGTCAGCTCCAGTTCTCTTCTTACGCGGGCATCAAAATCATAGGCGCCCTGCGCTGTGTAATCCGTCTCAGTATGAATGGAAAGCATCGGAACGGCATGCGTCACTTTCTTGAGTTCGCTCTGGACCGTCGCACCGACGCGCTCGGTCGGAGAAACCGGACTTTTGAACTGAGGATATTCTTTTTCCAGTCGTGCCAGTTCTTGGAACAACGAGTCGTAGACTTCGTCAGACACCGTCGGAGCATTATCGATGTAATAAGCCTTGTTATGCTTTTCAAGCTCCTCAGCCAGCTTCTCCATACGGAGTTTGACTGCCTCTAATTTTTTCTTATCTTGCTCTTCCATTTCGTACCTGAACCAAATAAAAACACCGGATTCCTTACTGTACTCGCACGGAATCCGATGTTATTAATCAGAATGATAATTTTGGGAAGTTATCAGTCTAAAAGCTGATGTGCTCTGACACTGCCCGGTTCAATATTGTTCTCACGCATCTGTTTATAGAAGCGATCAAGTTCCTGCTTCAGCAGAGAGACCGTTGCTCCCGAGATCTCACATCCCTTGGGATCCACGATCTTGGCATCAAAAACCGCCGCGAAAGCGTTGGCAGCCGTCATCAGGAGACGAAGAGGATCGCTTTCCGGAGCAATCAGCGGAACATTCAGAGAAATCGCAATATTTCTGTCGTCCAACCAACGAAGCTCAATGGTTCCTTTTCTGTTGCCCTGACGCTTGCCGTTCTTATCCAATACCAGTTCACCAAGTTTTTCATAATGCGTCATGCTTCGGCGCTTTAAGCCCAAGAGCATCGTCTCTTTCTCGAAATCATCGATGGAAACCGGCTCCAAGGGACGCAGCAGAAGCGTAATCTGCACGCCGAAATTCTTGATGAGCGCGTTAAGCTGATCCGTATGGTTGTTCAGCAGCTGCATTTCCTTCATTTCGGAAGTGCCGTCCAGGTTCATTTCCATACGAAGGAAAACCAACTGGTAGAGATTCGACAAAGAAACCTGGTCGAAAGAAGCTTTTCCCGAAGCCAGCTGAATATAGAAGGCAATTGCCGAGAACATACCGATGGCATCCGGCACAAACCAGCGGTTGCTGTTTGCTTCGAGAGCCAGAATGCGCAGCAGCCCCCTCGGAGCATTTTCCATCGCCGTTTTGACGAACGGTGCGAGCTGGCTGCCCGTTACCGGTTTTTTGAAGGTAATACGGACGAGTTCAGTGACAAAGGGATCATATTTCGGCAGACCGCTGTCATCAATCTCTTCCAACACCGGGGAAGTTTCAACAGGCTCCTCTTCCTCTTCGGGTTCTTCTGGGAGAACTTCCCGGACTTCTTCGACCGTCTCTTCTGCCTGTAACGGAGACTGCAATTCAGGCTGCGGCTCTTCAACAGGAGGTGAGGTCTTAATCTCGTCGACTTTGATGTCGCCGGAATTGATCAAATCTTCGCCGAAAATCGGCTCCTGAGGAATCCTCGGAGGTGTCTTATCTTCGACTTTTTCATGACTTGCCGTCTCTTTGATGCGAAGCCAATACCAAACGCCGACGCCGCCGACCGCAAGGATCAGGACTATCGTTACCCCCATTCCAACCATATTCATCTTTCTTTAGCTAAATCCTGGACCTGCGGCCACGCTCGCCGCAGGCTACTACTTAAGACTCAATATTCTACAGGCTTATGAAGGAAACCACTGTATTACGAACTGATGCAATTTTGTTTTTCTCCGGGTTACCCACAGCGGTTCAAATCGTTTTGTCTTTCTTTTCGCGACCTTATAATTTGTGTCCTCTAATTAAACACATAGCGGAAAAATAATTTTCATGTCTACTGCTCCTAGCAAGAATCTTGAGACTTTCCCGAATCCTCAGCCAAATCGGGATTATTTAATTCACATTGAAATCCCAGAGTTCACGTCGCTTTGTCCGTTAACCGGGCAGCCCGACTTTGCCACACTTCTGCTCGACTACATTCCGGATCAGAAGAATGTCGAACTCAAGGCTCTGAAACTCTACATGTGGAGCTATCGTCAGGAAGGTGCTTTCCATGAGGCCATCACCAACAAGATCCTGGACGATCTCGTTGCAGCCACCTCACCGCGTTTCATGAGACTTAAGGCTAAATGGTGGGTCCGCGGCGGCATCTACACCACAGTTGTTGCCGAATACCGTAAGGAAGGCTGGACACCGGTCAAACCCGTTGAACTGCCAGAATTCGAATCAAACGATCCGACTCGCGGTTAATTCGATTTTTCCTCAGCGGCCCGTCATCGACGGGCCGTTCTTTTTTGCACCGCTTCATTTCGTAGTTTTCAAGCGCGGCAATTGCTTCTTCCTTCGCTAAAATTTTGTGGATATTCCAACGAGAAAGATCAGCAAACATGAATCCGCTGCTTAATACACTTCAGCCCTATCCCTTTGCGAAGCTGCGCAAACTTTTGGAGGGCGCAAAACTGCCGGAAGGACTCAAACCGATTTCCCTTTCCATCGGTGAACCGAAACATCCGGCGCCTGAAACCGTCAAACAATCTCTCTTCGATCATCAGGCCTTGTTTGAAAAGTATCCTCCGACAGGCGGTTACCCTGAGCTGAAAGAAGCGATTGGGAACTGGATTGAAAAGCGCTACGGCGTAAAACTCGATCCGGCTTCCCAAATCCTGCCGACCAACGGATCGCGTGAAGCTTTGTTTGCACTGACCCAAGTTGTCATCGATCCGACTAAAGACCCGGTCGTCGTCACACCGAATCCTTTCTATCAAATTTATGAAGGCGCGGCAAAATTAGCCGGTGCCGAGCCGTATTTTTGCCCGATGACAGCTGAGACAGGCTTTAAGCCTGACTATTCCTCCGTACCGGAAGAAGTTCTAAAACGCACTCAGCTGCTGTTTGTCTGCTCTCCCAATAATCCGACCGGAACGGTACTTTCACTGGAAGACTGGAAGAAGCTTTTTGACCTTTCCGACAAATACGGCTTTGTGATCGGCAGCGACGAGTGTTACTCGGAAATTTATTTTGACGAAGACAATCCGCCTCTCGGCTCTTTGACCGCTGCCAAACTTTTGGGCAGAACTAACTTCGACCGCCTGATTGTCTTCTCGAGCTTGTCGAAGCGCTCTAATATCCCCGGCATGCGTACCGGTTTTGTTGCAGGTGACGAAAAACTGATTAAACCGTTCCTGCTCTACCGAACCTACCACGGCAGCGCAATGGGGGGCGCCGTACAGCACGCAAGTATTGCGGCTTGGAATGATGAAGAACATGTGCGGGAAAACAGACGCCTTTATGTAGAAAAATTCAAGGCGGCTGTTCCGCTTCTGAAACAAGCACTGGAAGTAGAAATGCCCGATGCAAGTTTTTACTTGTGGGCGAAAACGCCTATAGACGATAAACTTTATGCAAGACGGCTTTATGAGAAAAAGGGCATCACCGTTCTCCCGGGCAGTTTTCTTGGCCGAGAGGTCAGCGGTGTCAACCCCGGTTCCGGCTACATCCGTATCGCTTTGGTTGCCACCGTGCCCGAAGTCACAGAGGCCGCTAAAAGAATTGCAGAATTTGACCCCTTTGAGGAATAACTATGGAAGCATTGAAGCAAATTATTGAAGAATCTTTCGGCCTTCGTCCCGAACACTTTCCGCCTGAAGTTCAAAACTCCGTCGATGAAGTCATCAAACTGCTTCAGCAGGGAAAACTTCGCGTCGCGGAAAAAATTGACGGCAATTGGATCACGCACGAATGGATCAAAAAAGCCGTTCTTTTGAGCTTCCAGCTTTATCCGAACAAAATGGTCCGCGCCGGCGACCTGTCCTTCTTTGACAAGGTGCCCTCCCGCTTCGATCATTTTTCCGAGTCCGATTGGAAAGAATCCGGCATCCGCTGTGTTCCGACCGCAGTCGCCCGCCACGGCAGCTACATCGCTCCGAGCGTCGTGTTGATGCCCTCTTTTGTCAACATCGGTGCCTACATCGGCGAGAACACCATGGTCGACACATGGTCCACAGTGGGCTCCTGCGCACAGGTCGGTAAGAACTGCCACCTTTCCGGCGGTGTCGGTATCGGCGGCGTGCTTGAACCTTTGCAGGCCTCCCCGACAATCATTGAAGACAACTGCTTCATCGGCGCCCGCAGCGAGATCGTTGAAGGTGTCGTTGTGGAAGAAAACAGCGTAATCTCCATGGGTGTCTTCATCGGACAAAGCACGAAGATTTATGACCGTACAACCGGCGAAATCCATCGCGGCAGAGTGCCTGCCGGTTCCGTTGTTGTCCCAGGAAGCCTGCCTTCTGCTGACGGCAAGTACAACCTTAACTGCGCGGTTATCGTTAAGCGCGTAGACGCCAAGACGCGTTCGAAAACAAGCATTAACGAGCTTCTTCGCGACTAATTTTACGGGCCTTGAAATTTCAAGGCCCTTTCTTTAGAGCCTCTGTCTTTCCCGGCAGAGGTCTTCGCATTTTTTCTCTACTTCTGAATTTGAGATTGTTCAGCATGCAGCAAGACCCTCTTGAACTCACTAAAAAACTCATCGCTTGTGAATCCGTGACGCCTTCGGATGCAGGTTCTTTAAAGATCTTTGCCGATCTCCTCACGCGTTACGGCTTTATTTGCGAAGAGATTAATCGAGGAAACACAAAAAATCTGTGGGCAAAGTACGGTTCAGGATCTCCCGTATTTCTCTTTGCCGGACATGTGGACGTTGTGCCGCCGGGGGCGGACGGATGGAAGTTCCCGCCGTTTGAACCCACGGAAGACGAGGGCTTTTTGTACGGACGCGGCACTCAGGACATGAAAACCTCCGACGCTTGTTTTGCTGCGGCCGCTTGTGAGTTCGTATCCAAGCATCCGCAGTTCAAAGGAACCATTGCACTGCTGTTCACAAGCGATGAAGAAGGCGACGGCAAAGACGGCACCAAGTATGCACTTGAGGTTTTAGCCGAACGCGAAGCCGCACCTGATTTTTGCATCGTCGGAGAACCCAGCTGCTTCAAGCAGCTGGGCGACACTATTAAAAACGGGCGCCGCGGCTCTTTGAACGGCAAACTCACGGTTCGAGGCATTCAAGGACACGTTGCTTATCCAGAGAAGGTTAAGAATCCTATTCACGGCGCCGCACCACTGCTTGCCGAACTCTCTCAAACCGTCTGGGATGAAGGTCTTCCTCCTTTCCCAGCTACTTCATTCCAAATCAGCAACATCCATGCAGGCACAGGAGCGGTCAATGTGGTTCCGGGTGAATGCATCATTACCTTCAACATTCGGTACAACCCCAAACACACCGCGGCGTCACTGGAGAAACAGATCGAAGACATGTGCCGAAGACATAATTTGGATTTCAAGATTGAATGGCAGGAAAGCGCCTCGCCGTTTTTCTCAGAAAAGCCTTACTTCAGAAACGAGCTCGCCCTGGCTGTTCAGGATGTGACCGGCATCAAACCTGAATTCTCAACTTCCGGGGGCACCAGCGACGGCAGATTTATTCGACAGTGGTGCCCCGAAGTTGTAGAGTTCGGACCGGTGAACGATCGCATACATAAGGTCAATGAGCGCATTCCGACAAAGGATATCGCCTGCTTATCTAAAATTTATTTCAGAATACTGGAACGCATTTTTTTAAGTGAACATGATGGAAACTAATACTGAACCGCTTAAAACCATCCGGGATTTCATTCGGTACTGCACGACGAGGCTTTATTCTTCTGAAGCCACATTCAATCACGGCTACCAAAATCCGGAAGAAGAAGCCGCGTTTTTGGTCCTCCGCACGCTCCGTATTCCGCTGGAGTACGAAGATAAATTCTTAGACGCCGCACTAACCAACAATGAACGGGAAACGGTATTGAATAACATTTCCCGCCGCTGCGACGATCTCGAACCGACAGCCTACATTACGAAAGAGTGGTGGCTCACAGGTTTCCCCTTCTACGTAGATGAGAGAGTCTTGATTCCCCGCAGCTACATCGCGGAACTGATCGAGAAAAATTTTGACGGTCTTCTTCCTGACCCTGCTCACATCCACTCCATTTTGGATATGTGCACCGGTTCCGGCTGCTTGGCCATTCTGCTCGCAGAAAAGTTTCCTCAGGCTGAAGTCGATGCCGTCGATATCAGCAGCGAAGCACTAGAAGTGGCAGAAATCAATATCGCCGACTACGAACTCGAAAATCGTGTCTATCCGATTCAGAGCGATCTTTTCGAGAATCTGCAGAACACGAAATACGATCTCATTATTTCTAATCCTCCCTATGTCACCGAATCCTCGATGGAAGGGCTGCCTCAGGAGTATCGTTACGAACCTTCTTTAGCCTTGGTCGCCGGAGCCGACGGCATGGATATCATCGACCGGCTGCTTAAAGAAGTTAAAGCGCACTTAAATGACAACGGTGTTTTAATCGTTGAACTCGGAGACGGAGCCGAAAACTTCAAGGAACGTTTCCCGAATATTGAGGTCACCTGGCTGCCGACTTCCGGCGGCAAAGATCAAGTCTTCATGATTAAGAAAGAACAGCTTCCCAATGCTTAGACTTCAGAATGTGAGCCTGGTTCGAGGCGTTAGAGTTTTATATAAAAACGTCAATCTCACGACTTCGGACGGAGAAATTATCGGATTGGTCGGGCCTAACGGTTCCGGCAAGTCCACCCTTTTCGCTGCCATTCTGGGCGAGCTTTCCACCGAGGACGGCGACATCCTTGCGCCTCCTTTGAACCGCATCTCGCACGTCGCTCAGCGTGTCGTCGAGACGGATCTTCCGGCTTTGGAGTACATTCTGGAAGGACATGCACCTTTGATGGAAGCTAAGGCAGAGCTCAAACGCGCAGAAGAAGCCGGCGACGATATGGCTTATGCGCAAGCCGTCGCCCATTTGGCCGAAATCAATGAAGGCGCTGTCGTCGCCAAGGCCGAAGAAATTCTCTACGGCCTGGGTTTCAAGCCCAATGACTCATCCCGCAAGGTCTCCGAGTTTTCCGGCGGCTGGAGAAACCGAATCGCGCTGGCCCGTGCGCTCATGCGTCCGGCCGATTTGCTTCTGCTGGACGAGCCGACCAACCATTTGGACATTGACTCGGTCATCTGGCTTGAAAGTTTCCTGAAGCAGCAGGAAGCCACCGTCATTGTCATTTCTCACGACAGAGAATTCCTGGATCGAATTGCAAAATCCATTTGGTCGGTTGAAGACAACACGATCAATCGGTACGGCGGCAACTACTCTCAGTTTGAGGTAACCAGAGCTCAAAAACTTGCGCTTCAGCAAGCCGCCGCTAAAGCCTACGAACGCACCGCGTCGCATCTCCAGGCCTACATTGATCGATTCCGCTACAAGGCCACGAAAGCTCGTCAGGCCCAGTCGCGAATCAAAATGCTGGAAAAACTTCAATCCGTCGAGCCGGTCTTGGCTAAGAACGAATGGAGGTTTTCTTTCCTGCAGCCGGAAAAAGTGCCTCAGCATTTAATCACCGCTGAAGGAGTTGCCTGCGGATACGAACCCGACCATCCCATCCTGACTCAAGTTAAGTGCAATATTTCAGCAGGCGCTCGCATCGGTATCCTGGGCGTTAACGGCGCCGGTAAGTCGACGCTTGTGAAGACCCTCATCGGTGAGCTTAAGCCTCTAGCCGGAGAAATCCGCTACGGACAAGGTCTGGAGATCGGCTATTTTGCTCAGCATCAGCTCAATGACTTAAGAGATGACGAGTCTCCTCTGCAGCATTTAACGCGCATTGCTCCTCCGAATATGCGCGAACTGGACTTGAGGAACTTCTTAGGCAAATTCCGCTTTTCCGGAGATCAGGCTCTTGCACCGGTCGGTCCCATGTCCGGCGGAGAAAAAGCCCGACTCTCCCTGGCGCTTATCGCTTGGAACAAACCAAATCTTCTCGTGCTGGACGAACCGACCAATCATCTGGATATGGAAACTCGCGAGGCTCTGACCGTCGCCCTCTCCTCTTATGAAGGCGCCGTCCTCCTCGTCTCTCACGATCGTCATTTGCTCAGAGCCAGCTGCGACGAACTTTGGTTGGTTCGCGACGGCAAGCTCTCTGAATTTGACGGAGATTTGGATGAATATGCCGAAATTGTCTTAAAGGACAAGAAAGCGAGAAATGCGGCACCTGAAGATTCCGGGGCACCTGCTCCCGTGAATCGTAAGGAGCAGCGCCGAAACGAGGCTCAGGAACGTGCCCGCATCAGTGCTCTGTCTAAACCGCTCAAAAAAGAGCTCAGCAAAATCGAGAAAGAACTCGATTTAGCCAACAAAGAGAAGAGCACTTTGGATCTCAAACTTGCTGACACTGATTTTTATCAAGGAAATCAGGACGAGGTTGCAGAAGCCTTAAAACGTCACGGCGAACTCTCTACCAAGATTGACGAACTCGAAGGCCGCTGGCTCGAAATTTCCGAAGAGCTTCAGAACATCAGTTCATCGAGCGATCTTTCTTAAGCCCAATCTCTAAAACTTCAATTCCTTCATCCCGGAGTTCTGAAACCTCTTCCGAGGTCGGAGTTCCGGTGATGAGGCGGTCCGGGGCGTCTCCTCTGTGAATGGAGCGAGCCTCATCGGCAAATCGATCCCCGACAAATTCGCTCTCATCCAGTATCTTTTTAACCGTTTTATAGACGGTATGCATTGCCTCCACGGTATTTTGCGGGACATCCTTTTGTGTAGAAGAGGCCTGGATGTGGGGCGCAGAAAGGGCTCTCGAAATGACATTCGAATTACACACAGGACATGTGAAAAAACCGTTCTTTTTTTGTTCCTCAAAAGCTTCGATGCTGGGCACCATCGCCTCGAACGTATGTCCGTTTTCGCAAATAAAATTAAAAACCTTTAATCCCATCTTTATTTGGAAAAGTGAATAGTCCTCGCTTATAGGATAAAAGAAAAGGCGCCGATTTTCCACCAAAAAACATTGGGTTTTTCACCGAACTATTTGAAGTTAAAAGACAAATACGGGGAGAAATCTGCGCCTCTAAAGGCGTGTTCACAAATATAAACATTTCCCTTTCAAAGTAATTTCCTCAACTCGTTTGACAAGTCAAAAAAGCCTCTGTATAGTGCAACTTCTGTCGCGGGAGTAGCTCAGTTGGTAGAGCGCAACCTTGCCAAGGTTGAGGTCGCGAGTTCGAGACTCGTCTCCCGCTCCAAATTCCCTTCATTGATGATCCGCGTTTGCGGATTTTTTCATTTCTGCTCCAAGAGAAGAAACGGCGAAAAACCTTTCGATTTCTCGCCGCCGTCCCTATTCCTTCAGGAAATTATTTCTTGCCTCCTAACAGAGACCCGAGAATGCCTCTCAGGATTTTTTCTCCACTCTGGCGAACAACCTTTTCGACAATTCCTTCACGATGACCGCCTCTGGGTCCTGTAGAGCCTAAAAGGATGTCTTTGGCTTTGCTCATCAAAATATCCGTGAAGTCCGATCCTTCTTGCTCGGCAGTTCCCGGTCCCCCAGATTTACCCGACTGAGGAGCTCTGTTGTCTGCAGCAATCGCCGCAGAGCCTCTCTGCTGAAGAACTTCGTAGGCGCTAACGCGGTCAATGGCCTGGTCATACACACCTTTCAGCACGGATGTATTTTGGATCGCTTGTCTTTCAGCCAGCGTGATCGGTCCGATCTGGCTGCCAGGGGCGCAAACCCAAACTCTTTGCGTAATACCGGGCGTACCGTTGTCATCCAAGAAACTCACTAATGCCTCACCGACACCGAGTTCCTGAATGGCCTGCACCATATCGATTTTAGGATTTGGTCTCATGGTTTCTGCAACCGTGCGGACGGCTTTTTGATCACGAGGCGTGAAGGCTCTCAGTGCGTGCTGAACTCGGTTGCCCAATTGGCTTAACACTTTTTCCGGGATGTCAGCAGGGCTTTGAGTTACAAAGAAGACACCGACACCCTTAGATCGAATCAACCGGACAACCTGTTCAACCTTATCGACCAAAACCTGCGGAGCCCCGTTAAAGAGCATATGTGCCTCGTCAAAGAAGAAAACAAGCTTCGGTTTTTCAAGGTCTCCGGCTTCCGGCAGATTTTCATAAAGTTCGCTCAGAATCCACAAAAGGAAAGTTGCATAAAGCATAGGAGACTGCATAAGCTTATCTGCAGCCAGGATGTTTACAACGCCCTTTCCGTCCGATGTCTGCATCAAATCATGGATGTTGAGCATCGGTTCACCGAAGAACTTATCTCCGCCCTGATTTTCCAATACCAGCAGACCTCTTTGAATGGCTCCGATAGATGCCATTGAGATGTTGCCGTACTTCGTCCTGAACTGTGCGGCGTTATCGCCCACAAACTGAAGCATAGCGCGAAGATCTTTCAGATCCAAAAGCAACAGCCCGTTATCGTCGGCAATCGAAAATACGGCGTTTAAGACGCCTTCCTGCGTATCGTTTAATTGAAGGAGACGGGACAGAAGCAGCGGTCCCATATCACTGATCGTTGCACGAACGGGAAAACCTTCCTGACCGAACACATCCCAGAAGACGACCGGGCAGGCTGACCAATCCGGAGTCGGCAAGTGATGTTTTTCCAAACGAGCTTTCAGCTTATCTGTCGGCACCGCAGCTTTTGCAATGCCCGACAAGTCACCTTTGATATCTGCAAGGAATACCGGAACGCCTTTCTTGGAGAAAGATTCGGCTAATTTTTGTAAAGAAACGGTTTTTCCGGTTCCGGTTGCACCTGTGATACATCCGTGGCGGTTAGACATATTGGTCAAAAGGATTTCGTCCTTATACCCGCTCTGTTCGTCTGTCACACCGAAAATGATTTGGTTGTCCATTAACTTTCTCCGTTTGGTTAGTTTTCGTAAGTTTAGTCAAGCTTGCAATAAAACGGAAAATCAAGGATCCAAATCAAGATCAAGACAAATTCTTTCAAATTTGCTCATTCTGCGAAAGTTGAGTCAAACACAAAATATTTTTTTGTGCTATAGTTCGTTCTCGCTGTTAAACAGCAGTGCGCCAGTAGCTCAGCTGGATAGAGTACCTGGCTACGAACCAGGGGGTCGTGGGTTCGATTCCTGCCTGGCGCGCCATTGATGGTCCGAAATTTGAAAGAATTTCGGACCTTCCTTTTTCTAGCTTTCTTATTGCAGGATTTAGTGCATCCGGCGGAGGCCAGCCTCTGGATAATCAGCGCTTTCCCTAGAATTCTGTTTCTTCTTCGTCTTCGTAATCCTGTTCCTTTTCTGGATCAGGACCGGGAACCGAGACGCCAAGAGCTTCAAAAAGTCCGCGTTTTTGCTCTGCACTTTCTCCGAAGTAATAACCCTCGCAGAATTTGGTCTGCATCACGTTGTTCAAAGAGTCAAGAATCCTGCGGGCACGGTCGTAATCCGTCGGCAGACTATCACTCGCTTTACCTTCTTCTAAGTATTTTCTCAGCCTCGCTCTGACGATCATTTCAATTGAGGTCGCCAAAAACTGCACAAACGTTTTACCAATGAGCGATTCGTTATCCGAAACACGGTTTCGGACGCAGCTCAGGCGGGTTTTGAGCGTTTTGAACGTGTCTTCTAGGATCCGTCTTTCCTGATAGACGCACCATGCTTTTCTAGCGTCGGATATCTTGTCGCTTACTAGAATTTGATAGCCTTTGTAGCGAAGCTTCTGATCCACTTTCTCATTGCTAATGGTATAGCTGATCGTGTCGCCTTCCTCATGTTTTTCAAACACATCCCCTAATAGCGTTAGTTCGTTTTCATCGAGCTCCTCACCGTTGTTGATCTTTTCTCGTACGCGATCGATTCTCTCGATCAACCCTTGCCTAGCATTCTCAGCAAATTGTCGATTGAAATATATGTGCCAGTAAAGTATCGCGGATCCCTTTATCTTTTTTGAGGTCACCTGTCCTTCTACAAGATCAGATTCGAAAGTCCAGTTGATCTCCTTCGTTATTTGGAAGACCTTAGTCAACCAATCCATTCGGTTTAAGTCTCTGAGGTTTTCTCTTTCCCCATCAATGAGTTCTTGAGCAAAACTGTCTGGCATCACGCATTGCACATTGAATAGGAATCCGAGTTTATTCCTCAGGCAATCATTGATGTTTTTAGCGTCGCTGTAACCTCTATCTGACACAAAAACAACGTTTTTTAGACTCAGTCCGGCATTCCCGGAAATAACTTGACTGACAGTTTTCGCAGCGGGAACTTTTCCGTCGTAGGCACGGTAGAAGAAAGGAATGCCGCTTTCGTAGTCCGCCAGTGCCAGCAGATTAATCAGCGGAAGATTATCCTCGTCTTCATACCTATGTCTTTCAAGATTAAGTAGATTGTTAACATAGTTAGAACCGGAAGTAGAGTCCAGGGCCAGCGTTATTTCATTCTTGTCGCCGTACTTCTCCTGTTGTTCCAATAATTCATCCCTAACAACCAAGAAGTAAGTTTCTATCTGCTGATTTCTGATCTTTCTAAAGACCCGGCCGATTGAGGAAGGCGCCAGAGGAACACCCCAGGGCAGACGCGTTACCTCGGCAAACGCCTCATACTTAGAAATGTTGTTGTCTTGGTTGAGAATTATGAAATAGCAAATAGATAAAATCTTGAGATAGTCCCTCCGTTGTGGAAAAGCCCACTTTAGAGCCTCTCCGACAGGCGATTGCGCTACGAGCTGATCCAGAGCCCAAGTGGCGCCGGCATGGAGCTGTTTGACCTCTTGCAACTGAGTTAGCGTAGTGCCGCTCTCGTTCAAAGGAGTAAAGACGTACTCTTTTCCTTTTCTCTCAACCTGAAAGGTTCTAAATTCAGGACGCTCCTGAAGAAAACTCTCGTCAAAACAAATTACGCCGTCCTTTTGTCCGCCAAGAATTTTTCCTATCTTTTTTGACTCTCCCCTTTTACTCCGCTTAAGCTCTCTATCCCAAACATTTTTGTAGGTATACACGTAATAAACAGAACCGGCTTTATTAACCAGAATCGGAGGTAGTTTCGGATTTTCCATTGAGAGTTCCTCTTGATAATGAGCTTGTATAGCACAAAAAATTGAGGATCCCGAACATATCTCAAAGATAAAACGAATTGCTGCTCCTCATATAGAAACGAAGAAAGGCGGAACCAGTTAAAGTTCACTTTAGTTCCGCCACTGTTATGCATAAGTGCAAAGTTTATAACCAAGAAGAATGATAAATTACTTATCACAAGACGCTTTTTTAGGAGTAGTAACGCAAGCCAAAACCCCCTCTCCGTGTGTTGTAGGCAACTTTGCCGTAACCGGCTTCAGTAGTATGAGCAAAGTTATGTTTCGCCATAGACAGGATTTTTGTTAAGTGGTACAGAAACAAATGGCAGTTTAAGAAAGGTGAGATGTTGTTAGCGGAGACGTCGAACCTCTATCCGATCTACCTTTGGGCTTTAGCGCATTAAGCGAAGATTCTTAAATCTCGTCGGTTTCCAACATGAAGGGAAATAGGGGGGGGTAAAACAAATTCAGCTTTTTTGAATAGCAGATAAAACAAAACCTCTTGAACGGTTAGGTTCAAGAGGTTTGTCTTTTATGGAGAGCCCGGAGACTACCTACTTTCGCAA
>ENA-USYV01000162-USYV01000162.1-human-gut-metagenome-genome-assembly--contig:-NODE-162-length-75891-cov-13.302662_pt1 | contig 75891 bp, 55 predicted proteins | sample MGYA00250066_ERZ773514 | MGnify/ENA primary metagenome ERZ773514 (study PRJEB29103, sample SAMN06112049) | human gut metagenome | biome: human gut; feature: ankylosing spondylitis patient; material... | reverse complement strand
GAGACGGTATGTCTTTTGTCCAAACTTCACGAAGCGAAGCATCATGTGAATGTGACACTTGATATGGATGAGATGGATTTGGCAGCTGCGGAGAGGCGCTAAAGGTTCAGGGGACCTTTGCCCAGCGCGGACCGAAGCGGAGCGGAGACAGGCGACTTATGAGGAGATAGAGAAATATGTTGCTGAACATAATGATAGAATGAAAGTAAGTAATTTATACATTGCGCACGTGAAGAGAAAGTGTGGAATTGAAGTTGGAGAGAACTTTAATCTGCCTAAGTCGGAGGATTCCAGACAACCACAGTGTCCAAAGGAAAAAGAGGATGCGATTGTAAAGGCGTTAAAAGCATTTAGGATGATTTAACTATTATAAATGATAGATGGGGAGCGGTGTGACGTATGAGAGAAGTATGGGATGTATACACAAAAGATAGAAGACGGACTGGGAAAACTTGCCTTCGAGGAGAACAGGGAACCCTGGAGGAAGATGAATTTCACATGTGGGTCATGGTCTGGATTAAGAATGCCAGGACTGGAAAATACTTGGTATCGCAGCGTTCAGCTGACAAAGACACGGATCCTTTAAAATGGGAAACTGTGGCAGGACATGCGATATCCGGTGACACAAGCTTAGATGCTGCACTTAGAGAAGTTTATGAAGAAGTAGGCATTTCCTTAAAAGCGCAAGATGCCTGTATATTAGCTACGAAGGTTGCGACTGCTTATGATGGTAAGCGTCATAATTGGATAAGAGATTCCTTTTACTTTGAAACAATTGAAGAACCAGATTTAATAAGAGCAACAACCAAGGAAGTTGTACAGACAAAGTGGCTTACTATTGATGAGATTAAGGAAATGTATGATAAAGGCGATTGTTGCCTAAATATGGGAGATTTGTTTGGATTTGAAGCAAATCCTATACCTGCTGATAGATATAGGAGTATTATTGGTCAGGTTGTAAAAGGAAAAATTGACCGCCCTATGGGTAGTTTCCATCCACGCCATAAGGATTTGTATTATCCGGTCAATTATGGGTATGTTTCCAGATTATTAGGAGGAGATGGAGCGGAACAGGACATTTATCTTTTGGGGGTAAAATCTGCTGAACAGGAATTTACGGGTAAAGTTATTGCTGTTTATCATCGATACGATGATAATGAAACAAAATGGATTGTAGTTCCATGTGATGATGAAGGCATAGTTCTTGAAGATGTAGAGATTCCTACGGATAATGAAATTTATGCGCAGATTGCATTTCAGGAGCAGTTCTTCAGTGGAGTTTTGGTAAAATGAAGAGAAAAATGCATGATATTACAAATCTTCCCGCATGGGAGAGACTATTTAAGAAAATTGTATGGAAGCAACTTGGAGACATGGAAGGAAAGAAGATTCTTGATTTTGGTAGTGGAGAAGGGATTACGGCGAATCATTTCGCTGAAAAAAATGATGTTACTGCTATAGAGCCATCCAAGAAAATGCTTTCTAATGCATGGAAAGATTATGAATACACTCAGATTGTCGGTGATGTTAATGCTTTGTCTGCATTTAAGAATGAGACTTTTGACATGATTATTTGTCACAATGTGCTGGAATATATTGATGATAAAACGGCTGTGGTAAAAGCTTTAGCAAGAGTTTTAAAGAAGGACAGCAAGGGTGTCTATCGTGAGGTAGAATCTGAAGGAAGCTGTAAGCAAATCTCTGGTCCGACGAACAGAAATCACATATAGGGCTAGGTTGCGAGAGATAAGTTGGCACAAAGCAACGAAGTCTAATAATTATCACTTTTGTAGCAGCAGAGTAAATGTGGCGGATATATGGAGAGAAAGAGCGTGCACCTTAAGTGTGGAGGTCTCACAGTATTTTTATCTTCATAGGGAAAGAATAAGACAGTTGCACACGGAGCTATATAAAGAGAAGAATATAACAAAGTTCAGAAATACAAAAATATCTGTTGAAAGAAAAGGTGTCACATGATATTATAACCGTAAATACGGAATTGAAATACGAAAATACGGATAGATGAAATACTGATGGAGGAAAAGATGATTATCAGTGAAAGAATTTTTTGTGTGATGGAGCAGAAGAACATAACGCAGTTGGAACTTTCAAAAAGGACCGGAATTTCAACTTTATATTATGAAAGATTACCGCAGGTTAAAACAAGATGAAAATAGTCGACTTTCATTGGACTGGAACCTGAACAGGGCTTTATCAAAGGTGAACTACCGTATTCACACGGATGCGGTGAAGGAAAATTTGATTCCACCAGAGCTGACACCGGAACAGATTGCTTATACATATGTCAGTGAAGCAGATCTTTTAAATGTTGCTTTATTGGCAATCAGGCAGATGGATACATTAGCCAGTATCAATTTATCAGCGGTTTGGGCACTTCCTGGAGGTGATATATAAATTGAAGAAAGAAAAAATCAAAGTATATTTATACACCCGTGTTTCCACAACCATGCAGATAGATGGTTATTCTCTGGATGCACAGAAAACAAAAATGAAAGCGTTCTGCGACTATAATGAATATGAAATTGCCGGTGAGTATGAGGATGCTGGAAAATCCGGCAAATCAATAGAGGGAAGATTTGCCAATAAGTAAAGGGGATACACTCCATGCCCGAACAGTCCAACAAAGCTGCAAGTCTGCCAATCAAACCCGAACAGCCACCCTCCCATGCAAAAAATATGCCTGTCAGATGCGTCAAGTAACACGGGTATCTGACAGGCATATTTTTTTGCTTATACGTTGAAGCGGAACAAAATGACATCGCCGTCTTTTACGACATATTCTTTTCCTTCCAGACCGACAAGCCCTTTTTCCTTGGCGGCTGTATAAGAACCACAGTCCAATAAATCCTGATAGTTGACAACTTCGGCACGGATGAAGCCGCGTTCAAAATCGCTGTGGATTTTTCCGGCAGCCTGCGGCGCTTTCGTACCTTTAACGATTGTCCATGCACGGGTTTCGGTTTCACCGGCAGTTAAGTAACTGATCAGACCGAGGATACGGTAACTTGCGGCAATCAGCTTATCAAGACCGGAAGAACTGATGCCTAAGTCTTCTAAGAACATTTTCTTTTCGTCATCATCCAGTTCGGAGATTTCCTGTTCAATCTGCGCGCAGATAACGAAAACTTCGCAGTTTTCCTTTGCTGCAAATTCACGTACAGAAGCTACATATTTGTTGGAAGCACCGTCATCCGGTAAATCATCTTCTGTAACATTGGCAGCAAAGATGACCGGTTTTGCTGTTAATAAGTTATATTCTTTCATGAGTGCTGCTTCATCATCGTCTTCCAGTTCAAAATTCTTAGCCAGATTTCCGGCTTCAAGGAAAGCAATCAGACGTTCAATTAAATCACATTCTTTTAAAATTTCTTTATTGTTGTAAGCTGCTTTTTTCTGTTTTGCAAGACGTCTTTCCAGAATTTCAATATCTGAAAAGATTAACTCCAGATTAATCGTTTCAATATCACGGAGCGGGTCGATAGAACCGTCTACATGGACAATATTGGAATCTTCAAAACATCTGACAACGTGAACAATGGCATCAACTTCACGGATATTGGCAAGGAACTGGTTTCCAAGACCTTCACCCTTAGAAGCCCCCTTTACAAGCCCTGCGATATCAACGAATTCGATGACGGCAGGGGTAATCTTTGCAGAATTGTATAATGCTGCAAGCTTGTTTAAACGTTCATCCGGAACGGCAACGACACCTACATTCGGGTCAATGGTGCAGAACGGGTAGTTGGCAGATTCAGCGCCAGCTTTTGTTAATGAGTTAAAAAGCGTACTTTTGCCGACATTTGGCAAACCTACAATACCGAGTTTCATAAAATCTCTATCTCCTTTGTTTTTATGGGGATTTCCCCTGATTTTTAAAAATGTCAGATACAACCGTATATTTTACTATAAAAAAGCATTGAATTCAACATGGTAGTGCCAACTTTAGAAAAAAATGAAATCTTTCCGATAGGCAGGTACAACAAAAAAGCAGTCATCAGGGTGCAGAATACGCGGAAGATGTCAAATCCGGTGGATAACTTTCAGACAGGCGGAAAAACTGTGAATTTAATGCGTTAAATTCTAAAAAAACACTTGTATTTTTCCACAAATAAGTATAGAATTGACTCTAAAGTGGTGGAAAGTGGTGGCAAATGGTAAAAAGTGGTAGACGGAGGAACAACAATCATGTTTATGGGTGAATACAACCATACAATTGATGGTAAGGGACGAGTCATTGTTCCTGCAAAGTTCCGCGATGCCTTAGGGGACGGTTTTGTCGTAACCAAGGGATTAGACGGCTGCCTTTTTGTTTATCCGCCGGATGCATGGCAGGCATTTGAAGAAAAGCTTCAGTCGCTGCCGCTGACCAATAAAAACTCCAGACAGTTTGCACGTTTTTTCCTTGCAGGAGCGGCATCCTGTGAAGTTGATAAACAGGGAAGAATTCTTCTGCCGCAGGTTCTTCGTGAATTTGCGGGACTTGAAAAAGAAGTTGTGATGGTCGGGGTTGCCAACCGCGTGGAAATCTGGAGTAAAGAACGCTGGCAGGAATGTATTGACAGCTATGATGACGATATGGATGAAGTGGCAGAGAATATGGAGAGTTTAGGATTTTCTATTTAGACTGCCCGTAAAAAGATGCGTTTTGAAAATGGAGAAAAACATGGAATTTAAACACAAGTCTGTATTATTGCAGGAAACGATTGACAATTTAAATATCAGACCGGATGGAATCTACGTGGACGGAACGCTGGGCGGTGGCGGACATTCTTATGAAATTGCCAGCAGGCTTTCATCCAAAGGAAGACTCATCGGCATTGATCAGGACGAGGCGGCAATTGCAGCAGCCGGTGAACGGTTAAAGCCGTTTGCAGACAGAGTCACCATTGTACGGAATAATTATTGTAATATGGATATGGTATTGAAGGACTTAGGAATTGAAAGAGTCGATGGGATTCTTTTGGATTTAGGCGTGTCTTCTTACCAGTTAGATACCGCAGAAAGAGGATTTACCTATAAGACGGATGCACCGCTTGACATGCGTATGGACAGACGGCAGCAGATGACGGCAAAAGATATTTTGAATGAATACAGCGAAATGGAACTTTACCGCATTATCCGGGATTATGGTGAAGATAAATTTGCAAAGAATATCGCAAAGCATATTGTGGCAGCAAGAAGCGAAAAGCCGATAGAAACTACATTTGAGTTAAATGAAATTATCAAGGCGGCGATTCCAATGAAATGCAGGGCTGTTGGAGGACATCCGTCTAAGAAGACATTTCAGGCGATACGGATTGAACTGAATCATGAACTGGACGTATTGAATAATTCAATTGACAGCATGATTGAACATTTAAATGACAAAGGACGTTTCTGCATTATTACATTCCATTCGTTAGAAGACCGGATTGTAAAGGTGCAGTTTAAAAATAATGAAAATCCATGTACCTGCCCACCGGATTTCCCGGTGTGCGTATGTGGGAAAAAATCTAAGGGAAAAGTAATTACAAGAAAGCCAATTCTTCCGTCAGAAGAAGAGCTTGAAGAAAATAAAAGAGCAAAAAGCGCAAAGCTGCGTGTGTTTGAACGCAGGAGATAAGCTTAAAAGTGTGTAATGTTTTACAAACGTAAAAAAAAGTCAGCAGGGAGGAAAGTAAATGGCGCGCAAAAGTTATGGAAACACCATAAAGTATGAAAAAAGAACCGGTTATGTTCAGGGAAATACGGTAAGAAAACTGCAGGTAGCAGAACCTTATTCCAATGATCCGACAAGTATTGAACAGCTTGAGGAAGAACGAAAAAGAAAACGGGAACAGCAAAGAAAGATACGACGTGCCAATAAGATGAACTTTCTTTATACAGTGGCAGTAACGGCAGTGGTAGCTGTGATGTTTGGACTGTGCTACCAGTATCTGAATTTACAGTCTGAGGTAAAGACCAATGCAGCCGCAGTATCTGATCTGGAAATGCAGTTAAATACCCTGACATCACAGAATGATGAACGTGAAGCACAGGCAGAAGCTGATATCGACTATGATGCAATTTATGATACAGCTGTCAATGAACTGGGAATGGTTTATCCGGCAAAAGGGCAGGTTATCCGTTACGCAGCAGGCGAGAGTGAATATGTAAAGCAGTATCAGAATATTCCGAATGCAGACTAAAAAGATACATTGGAGATACATAAATGGTAGAAAGTAGTCAGGAACGTGCAAAACGAAATAAATACAGAAGAAAAAAAGCAATGCTCAAAAAAGTACACAAAAAAGCCGGCATTGCTTTTTTGTGTGTTATGGCAGCACTGGCAGTTTTAGCAGGAAGAATCGCATGGATTAATTATAATCACGGTGATGCATATTCCAAAGCTGTGTTAGACCATCAGACGTATACGTCAACAACAATTCCGTATAAGCGGGGACAGATTCTGACCTCGAATGGAAATATTCTTGCGTACAGCGAAAGAGTGTACAACCTTATATTAGATCCAAAGCTGGTGCTTTCCGATGAGAAGTATAAAGAACCGACCTTAAATGCGCTGGTACAGTGTTTTGGATTAAACCGTCAGGAATTGGAACAGACATTGGCAGTGAAGAAAGATTCCCAGTACGAGCGTCTGGCGATGGGACTGACTTCGGATGAGATTGCTGATTTTAAGGCACTTGTTGCAGATACAAAAAACAATCCGAATATCAAGGGTGTGTGGTTTGAAAATTCCTATGTCAGAAAATATCCATTTTCAACTATGGCATGTGATGTTGTTGGTTTTGCAAGTGCGGCAAACGGCGGTGAACTGGGACTGGAAAGCTATTATGATGATGAACTTTCAGGAACAGACGGCGTATCCTACAGTTATGTCAATGATAATCTTGATGTGCAGGAAACAACCAAAGATGCCGTAGACGGCAACAATATTGTGACAACCATTGACTATAATGTACAGCGGATTATTGAAAAACACATTGCGGCATATAATGAAGAAAAGCCGTCCAGTGCAACAGCGGTACTGGTAATGAATCCGAACAACGGAGAAGTGCTCGGCATGGCGAGTTATCCGTATTTTGACCTGAACAATCCAAGAAGCCTTGAAAGTTCGTATTCCCAGGAACAGCTGGCAACGATGTCCGATGAAGACATGACAAATTCGTTGTATAAAATCTGGAGAAATTACTGTATTTCAGAAACTTTTGAACCGGGTTCGACCTTTAAGCCGTTCACCGTCGCTTCGGGACTGGAAGAGGGCGTAACATATGACGGGGATGTCTTTTACTGTAACGGTTATGAAGAAATCGGAGGTTATACCATCCGCTGTCATGTATACAATAAAACCGGCAAGCATGGGGATATTACACTGGAGCAGGCGCTGATGCAGTCCTGTAACCCTGCAATGATGGATATTGCCGCACGCCTTGGCGGTGTGAAATTCGCCCAGTACCAGAGACTGTTTGGTTTTGGCAGTAAGACAGGAATCGATCTTCCGTCAGAGGAAAACGGTATTATAAAAAAGAGCGATATGTCAGAAACAGACGTTGCAACCAATGCATTCGGACAGAATATCAATGTAACCATGATTCAGATGGGGGCAGCCTTTTCTTCTTTAATTAATGGTGGAAATTACTACCAGCCGCATATTGTAAAGCGTATTGAAAAAGATACGGGTGAAGTTGTAAAGACCTTTGAACCAACACTGGTGCGTCAGACAGTAACGGCTTCAACATCGCAGCTGCTGCGTAAATATTTAAAATCCACGGTTGATGACGGACTTGCAAAAAAAGCAGGTGTTACCGGTTATTCAATAGGTGGTAAGACCGGTACGGCGCAGAAGGGCAAACGAGAGGATTTAAAATGGATTGTATCTTTCATCGGCTTCGCACCGGTGGATAATCCGCAGGTGATGGTTTATGTATTGATTGATGAACCGGACGGAACAACGGGAACGAGTGGAACTACTTCAGATACGCTGATTTTAAGCCATGATATTTTAGAGGAACTGCTTCCGTACATGAATATTTTCAAAGATGCAGAGGCAGAGCCGGTGGATGCAGCAGACAGTGAAGACGAAAATACAGTCAGCATTACCGTTCCGAATACCAATGTGCAGGATAGTACATCAGCAACACCATAAATAGAAGTATAACTCCGGTTAGACGTTAATAAGATGTAATAACGTTTATCCGGAGTTATTTTTATGTGGAAACCGTGGGAAAATGAAAGCGAAACCCAAAGAATACGCAGACAGAAGGAACGTTACAGGGACGATAAGCGCTGGCAGATTATTGATGAGCGCAAAAACGACCCAATGGGCAGGCTGCATACAAGACACCGGAAAAAACTGATGATTTGTGGAGCCTGTGTGTTTCTGGCAATGCTGCTGCTGATTGGCAGACTGGGCTATGTCATGATTTTTCAGGCACAGTATTATCTTTCAAGAGCTGAAGAACTGCATGAGCGGGAACGTGTGATTAAAGCATCCCGCGGAAGAATATTAGATACCAACGGCGTTGTGCTGGCCGATAATAAAACAGTCTGTACGATTTCCGTTATTCACAGCCAGATACAGGATTCAGAAGCTGTCATTCAGATGCTGACCGAAGAACTGGGACTGGATGAAGCACAGGTGCGCAAGCGCGTGGAAAAAGTATCGTCTATTGAACGGATTCAGACCAATGTTTCCAAAGAAACAGGGGATAAAATCCGGGAATATAATATGGCGGGTGTCAAGGTCGATGAAGATTATAAGCGCTACTATCCGTATGAAACACTGGCATCAAGAGTACTTGGTTTTACAGGCAGTGACAATCAGGGAATTTTAGGACTGGAAGCAAAATATGATGCCCTGCTTTCCGGTAACAGCGGTCAGATTCTGACACTGACGGATGCTTGGGGCATTGAACTGGAAGGGGCAGAAGAAAGCAGAAAAGAACCGGTTGCAGGCAGTGATTTATACATCAGTCTTGATTACAATATCCAGTCTTATGCAGAGCAGCTTGCAGACCGTACATTAGAAGCAAAAGAGGCAAAGCGTGTATCCATTATCGTGATGAATCCGCAGAATGGTGAACTGCTGGCAATGGTTAATGCACCGGAATATAATTTAAATACACCGTATGAATTAAATATAGAGATAACGGAAGAAGACAGCGGCAAATCAAAAATGGATTTACTCAATATGATGTGGCGGAATTTCTGCATTAATGATACCTACGAACCCGGCTCGGTCTTTAAAATGGTAACGGCAACGGCGGCACTTGAAACCGGTGTGGCACATTTAAGTGATTCCTATACGTGCGGCGGCAATACAAAGGTCGGGGATAGAACAATCCGTTGTCATAAAACAACGGGGCATGGTACACAGACCTTTACGGAAACTGTCATGAACAGGAGCGTTTCTGTCCGGAAAAATAAAATAAAGTCCGGAGGAAGAAATTTGTCGAAAAAAGTGAAATTGTGTCTTGTATTTTTAAATTTTCGTATTATACTGTCTATAGCCAGAAAATGAAAGAGGGAACTTAAAAATGAAAAGAGTGAAAAGACCAGAACTTCGTCTGCATGGACAAAAAGTGAGATTAAAAAAGAAACCAGTAATTCTTGCAGTATCCGTATTAGTACTGATTGTATTGCTGGTGTCCGTATCCGTTCATGCAGCTTCTAAAAAACATACCCAGAAAGTATCTGCGGGAGTGGCAGAGGAAACGGCTGCCGAAGAGAAGTTAAGCGAAGAAGAAACAACGACAGCTGAGGAAGAAACAACACAGGAGGCAACACTGCCAGAAGTGCAGACGACAACGGCGGCAGCACCGCAGACAGACGGTGAAGGAGAATATCCGGGATGCAAAAAAGTGTATCTGACATTTGATGACGGTCCAAGTCCGAATACAACCAGAATTTTAGATATTCTGGACCAGTATGGTGTCAAAGCAACATTTTTTACAATCTGCAGTCCGGGAGAAGAAAATGAAGAAAGCTTAAAACGGATTGTTTCAAGCGGCAATACGCTGGCAATTCACTCTGTTTCTCATGAGTATTCACAGGTGTATGCATCTATTGACAGCTTTAAAGAAGATGTTTTAGACATGCAGCAGTGGTTATATGAGCAGACCGGTGTGACAACGTGGTTTTACAGATTTCCGGGCGGTTCAAGCAATAAAGTAGCCAACTGCGATATTTCAGACTGTATCAATTTTTTGAATGAACAGGGATTTGTATACTTTGACTGGAATGTCAGTTCAGGGGATGCCAGTGCAAAATGTGTGGATAAGGATACCATTGTACAGAATGTCCTGTCTGAAATCGGAAGCCGTGAAGAATATGTGGTACTGATGCACGATGCCGGTGCTAAGACAACAACGGTGGAAGCATTGCCGGAAATTATCGAGTATTTACAGGCAAATGACTATATGATTCTTCCGATAACGGCAAATACAAAGCCGGTTCAGCACCGTCATTCATAATCGGGATTCTGCCTGCGTAGAATATAGTAAGTCTATACAGGCATGGAAATCCGGATGAATCAGGAAAATGAAAAAGCCATTATGCAGCTGCTCTTAGAAAAGCAGTATATTACGTATGAGGAGTGGTTTATGGCAGTGCAGTACATCGAAAGCGGTGCAGACAATGAGTGAGGAAAAAGTATTGTCTGGAATGCGTTGTGCTATTTACAACCGGTGTTCTACAACAGAGGAGGCACAAAACCGTGCCATTGAAACACAGGCGGCAGAGTCTGTGGAAATCGTACAGGCATTAGGCGGAGTAATCTGCTGTCAGTATATTGAACAGGAAAGCGGAACAACAACGAAAAAAAGAATGCAATATGCCAGTCTTATGGCGGATGTGCAGCAGGAGCGGATTGACTGCATTGTAATTAAGTCAATTGACCGTCTGATGCGCAATGCCGGGGACTGGCATGAATTTATTCAGCACATTACAGCACATCATGTCAGACTGTATCTGTATCTGGAAAGAAAGTTTTATGAGCCGCAGGATGCGTTTCTTTCCGGTATCAAAGCGCTCATTGCAGAGCAGTATTCCAGAGAATTAAGCCAAAAGGTTAATAATGCCCATAAAAGGCGGCAAAAGAAAATAGACGGGAAACTAACCGTCAACAATAATGTTTACGGATACAGAAAAGAAAAAGACGGTTATAGAATAGAAGAAACGGAAGCCGTCTATATCCGCAGAATCTATGCGATGTCCGCAGGCGGTGCAGGCGGCAGGAAAATTGCAAAGGAATTGTATGCGATGGGCATGAGAAACCGTAAAAACGGTGCGGTCAGTGATGTGACCGTAAGACGCCTGATTCAGAATCCACTGTATAAGGGGACTGTTGTCATGCATAAAACGCATTATGATTTTGAATTAAAAAAACAGTGCTGCCTGCCAAAGGAGCAGTGGATTTATCATGAAAACAGAATCCCTGCAATCGTGAGCGAAAAGCTGTGGCAGGCGGCAAATGATGCGTTAAATGCCCGGAAAAGCAAAAGTCAGGCAAAAGAACAAAAAGAAAGAAGCCCGCTGCCGCAGCACTGCCTTAAAATCGTCTGCGGAAAATGCGGATGTGCGTACTGCAAAAGAACAGGAAGTGCAGGAAATGTGTATTGGATGTGCGGCAGACAGCTTGAGAAAAATCCGGATGGCACAGTCTGTAAAAATATCACAGTTTATGAGAAAGAACTGGAACCGCTTTTGTGGGAGCAGTTTCAAAAAGAAGATATGGAAAGCATAAAAACGCAGACGGAAAACGGCCTTTTATTGCTGGAAAAAGTTTTAAAAAAGAACCCGTGCAGTAAAGACTTTTGCATGGAATATGGGCGGTTACGGGAAAAGAAAAAGAACCTGCTTCAAAAGTATATGGACGGGATTGTGAGTGACAGTGATTATAAACTGGCATCGGAAATGCTGGCACAGCAGATAAATCAGATGACAGAGCAGGAAAAACGAAACGATACGGCAAAGCCCGGGCAGCGGCTTTTTGCTATCCGTCAGTATCTGTATTCAGAAGAAGGTCAGGAAGCCGTCCGTCAGGCGGTGGTACAAAACACGCTGTCTGAAATAACCGTTTATCCCGATAACCGCCTGTGTGTCTGCTACCGGACAGGAGCGTGCCGGATGATGCCTTACCGTCATATCCATGCCAAAATGAAAAAAAGGCAGGAGAGTATTCAAAAGATAGAACAGCTTTTTTTAAGCCAAAATCGGCTGACCACAGCGGAAATTGCAGAATATACAGGGTATTCCCGGGGAAATATCCTGCAAAAGTTAAAAGAATTAAAACAGCAGGGCAGAATCCGGTATGTCAGCATGGGCAAAAATGGAGGCTGTTGGGAGGATGTAAGTACAGAAATACATCAGGATAAACAGACAAAGAAAACAGACGGGCAGATATAGAGAAACGTATAAAGACAAGTATATAACAGACGAAAGGAATCATACATAAACAGCTGTAATCCTGCATTTATTGAGTGGGGACGGCGCGTTGGCAATGAACGGTTTTATGAGTATTTAAGCAAGCTGGGTATTCTGGGAAAGACTGGAATTGATCTGCCGGGCGAAGCTTCAACAATTATCCATAAAATTGAAAATGTGGGAGAAGTAGAGCTGGCAACAATGTCTTTCGGGCAGTCGTTTCAGATTACACCGGTTATCATGCTGCGTGCTGCGGCGGCAATTGTCAACGGCGGCAAACTGGTGACACCACATTTTGCGGTAAAGGCGGCGGGCGCAGACGGAGAAACCGTACAGGAATTCTGTTATGAAACCGTAACCGATGCCATTACAGAGGAAACGAGCAATACCATGAAAGACATTTTACGTCAGGTTGTTGAGGACGGCGGCGGAAAAAATGCGTACATTGAAGGCTTTTCCATTGGCGGGAAAACGGCAACCTCCCAAAAACTGCCGCGTGGTTCGGGAAAATACATTGCTTCCTTTGTCGGTTTTTCAAGTGTTGACAATCCGCGGGTGATTGCCATGTGCCTGATTGATGAACCGCAGGGCGTATATTACGGTGGTACAATCGCAGCACCCGTGATCCGGGAACTTTTTGAAAATATCCTTCCATACCTTGAAATATACCCGAATTGATAGTAAAATAAAATTTAATTGCAAAATGCAGGGAAAAAGGAGAAAAAGATGGAATTTTCGGGTAAAAAAGTGACAGTAGTAGGAACCGGAATCAGTGGAATCGGTGCAGTGGGACTGCTGAATGCAGTCGGTGCAGAAGTTGTGCTGTATGACGGAAACGAAAAGTTAAAGATAGAAGATATTGAAAAAAAATTAGGTACATACAAAGCAGAGATTGTTCTGGGAGAGCTGACAAAAGAATTAACGGACAGTTCGGATTTACTGGTTATCAGTCCGGGTGTGCCGATTGACAGCCCGGTTGTAAAAGCATTTGAAGCGGCAGGCGTGCCGGTATGGGGCGAAGTAGAGCTGGCTTATGCATTCGATAAAGGAAAAGTCCTTGCAATCACCGGAACAAATGGGAAGACAACGACAACAGCCCTTGTAGGACAGATTGTAGGAGCATATCATAAGGATACTTTCGTAGTCGGTAATATCGGCAATCCCTATACAACAGAGGTTTTAAAAAGTAACAAAGATTCTTATACCGTGGCGGAAATCAGCAGCTTCCAGCTGGAAACCGTGCATGAATTTCACCCGCTTGTGAGTGCCATTTTAAATATTACGCCGGATCATTTAAACCGCCATTATACGATGGACTGCTATGTGCAGACAAAGGAAAAGATTGCGATGAACCAGAAGGGGGCAGAGGTGTGCGTACTGAATTTTGACGATGATTACCTGCGGGAGTTCGGGGAGCATACAACAGCAAAGGTTGTGTGGTTTTCAAGATTTACAAAGCCGGACAGAGGCGCTTATATGGAAGGCGATATGATCTGCTATACAGACGGCATCCGGTCGCAGGAACTGCTGAATGTCCACGACATGAATCTGATTGGCGCACACAATTATGAAAATGTCATGGCGGCAGTCTGCATTACAAAGGCAGCCGGTATCCCGGATGAAATTATTGTAGAACAGATTAAGCAGTTTAAGGCAGTGGAACACCGGATTGAATTTGTAACAGAAAAAAACGGCGTGCGCTATTACAATGATTCCAAGGGAACCAACCCGGAGGCGGCAGTCAAGGCGATTGAAGCGATGACAAGACCGACGGTTTTAATTGGCGGCGGATATGATAAAGGCTCAGAATTTGATTTATATGTCAAAGCATTTAAAGATCGTGTCAAGCTTCTGGTATTAATCGGACAGACCAGTGACAAAATTGAAGCAACGGCTAAAAAGTACGGCTTTACCAATATCATTAAGGCAGAGTCCTTAAAAGAAGTTGTGGATATCTGTGCGGAAAATGCCAAAGACGGCGATGCCGTACTGCTTTCACCGGCATGTGCAAGCTGGGGAATGTTTGATAACTATGAACAGCGCGGCAGACTGTTTAAAGAATATGTAAATGCCCTTTAAAGGTAAAATGCCTGCGGAAATGAGGAGAATGCGAAAATCCATAAATCAAAGATTTTCGCATATCACTTTGTGCCGCAGGCGTCACAAAGTAATTTTTTATCGCAGAGCCAAATAGAATTTGGCTCGCGGTTCTTCCGGCATTAAAATGCCTGCAGAAATGAGGTGAGGTATGGCAAGAAAGGTAAAAAAGATGTCCAATAAAAGGTATTTTGATTATAGCCTTTTATTTGTCATTATATTTATTGTTGGATTCGGACTGGTGATGATTTACAGTACCAGTTCTTACACGGCACAGATGGAATACGGCAGTTCGGAGTACTATTTTAAAAAACAGCTGATTTTTGATGTGCTGGGCTTTATTATGATGTATATTATGTACCGGTTAGACTACCATGTTTTAAGGAAAATCGCACCGGCGTTTTTTGCACTGTCGCTGTTATTGATTTTGGCGCTGATTCCGTTTGGTAAAACTGCCAACGGTGCAACGCGCTGGATTCGTTTCGGTCCGATTGGCGTGCAGCCTGCGGATGTGTCAAAGACGGCCGTGATTATTATGCTGTCTGCGGCAGTATGTGCGGCAGGGTCAAAGATTAAAAGCCTGTGGTATAATTTCTTTTTATTTGTACTGATTGCAGGACTTGAAGCAATCCTGATTATGGTGATTTCCAGCAATATGAGTAGTGCGTTGATTATTCTGGCAATCGCTTTTGTCATGATTTTTGTGGCGTATCCGAAATACAAATTTTTCGTGGTACTCGCAGGACTTGGCGCGGGCGGTGTGGCAGCGTTATATAACTGGCTGCTCGGCATTGCGCATCAGGGCATGACAGAAAACTTTCGTATGAACCGTCTGCTCATGTGGATTCAGCCGGAAAATTACTCCAGTGGAATCGGCTACCAGACCGTGCAGGGACTTTATGCAATCGGTTCGGGCGGACTGTTTGGAAAAGGACTCGGAAAGAGTCTGCAAAAGCTGGGTTTTATCCCGGAATCACAAAACGATATGATTTTTTCCATTATCTGTGAAGAACTCGGACTGTTCGGGGCAATGTGCATTATTTTAGTATTTGCACTAATGCTGTGGCGGATTATCCACATTGCGCAGAATGCACCAGACTTATTCGGTACAATGCTGGCAGCAGGGGTATTTGCCCATGTAGCGGTACAGGTGGTATTAAATATTGCCGTTGTAACCAACTTTATCCCGAATACCGGTGTTTCACTGCCGTTTATCAGCTACGGCGGTACGGCAAGTTTCTTCTTGCTGCTGGAAATGGGGATTGTCTTAAATATTTCAAGTAAAATACGGTTAGAAAGATAGCAACCTCCCGGAGTCTGGCGAATATAATAAAATATAGCTTCTCCGGGGGTTTTTATTTTGGGAAAAATCGTAATAAATGGCGGAAAACGGCTGTTTGGCAGTGTATGTATCCACGGTGCGAAAAATGCAGTGCTTCCGGTGATGGCAGCATCCCTGATGAATGAGGGTGTTACGGTAATACGGGGCTGTCCCGATATTGCCGATGTACGTGCAATGTGTGGGATTTTAAACCATCTGCACTGTAAGACGGATTTCAAAAAAGGGTGCCTTGTCATTGATACAAGCATGGCAGAGTACGAGGAAATTAAAGCAGAGGATACAAAGCAGCTCAGGGCATCTTCCGTGTTAATGGGACCGGTGCTGGCGCGTTTCGGGAAAGTAAGGCTTGCTTATCCGGGCGGGTGCAGCATCGGAAGCCGTCCGTTAGACATTCATCTGCATGCCCTCAAATGCCTTGGGGCATCATGGAGCGTGTCAGAAGATTTTATTGAAATGGAAACAACGGGACTTCACCCGTCAGAAATCACCCTGCGCTTTCCAAGTGTGGGTGCAACAGAGAATGCCCTGATGGTAGCAGCGGCACAGTGTGGAACGACTGTGCTTTACAATGCGGCAAAGGAACCGGAAATTGAAAGCCTGTGCGCCTATCTTGAAAAGTGTGGTGCAGTGATTACCGGTGCAGGGACAGAGTGCATCCGGGTACGTGGAAAAGGCGTTTTACAGTCCGCAGAATTTTTTGCAAAGCCGGATCGTATTGTCGCCGGGACCTATATGGCGGCGGTAGCTGCCTGTGGTGGCAGTGTTTACTTACAGGGTGTGACACCGTCACTGTGCCGCGGATTTTTGGATGTATTTACCGGAATGGGCATGGATATCCGTATGGAGGGAGAAGCCATGCTGGTGCAGATGTATCACCGTCCGGTGAATCTTCATAAGATATGTACCGGTGCTTACCCGGATTTTCCGACGGATATGCAGTCCATGGTACTTTCTGTGGCAAGTGTGGGCGAGGGCACTTTGATTTTAAAAGAACAGATTTTTGAAAACCGTTTTAAGACTGTGCCATGGCTCAAAAAAATGGGTGCGGATATTACACTGTCCGGGGACAGCGTGCTTGTAAAAGGCGTAGAAACGCTGAAGGGAAGCGAAGTATACGGAGAAGATTTAAGAGGAACGGCGGCACTTATCACAGCTGGACTGGCAGCACAGGAAACAACGGTTATTTATGATGCAGACTATATTTTGCGCGGGTATATGGATTTATGTGAAAATTTAAAAGGACTTGGAGCAGAGATTGAATGGGAAAACAGTTAGGCAGAAAAAACAATAAAAGAAAATTAAAATGGATACTGGCAGGGATTGTCATTGCGCTGCTGCTGGCAGGAGGTGGCATTTATGCGGGTTTTATGGTAACGGATATTACTTATACCGGCAATAAGCATTATACGCAGCAGCAGATGACAGAGTGCATTTTTGGAACAGAACATCCCAATGCGCTGATTTATACGCTGTTTGGCAAAAAGAATAAAAATATTCCGTTTATACAGAAATATGATGTGGAAGTGACATGGCCCAATAAAATGAACGTTGCAGTTTATGAAAAAGCGATTGTCGGTTATATCAGCTACATGGGCTGTAATATGTATTTTGATAAAGACGGGATTGTGGTGGAGAGTTCTTCGGAAAATTATGAAGATGTACCGCAGATTACGGGACTGGATTTTAAGTCGATTGTACTGGATGCCAAACTCGAGGTCGGTAACGATGCGGTCTTTTCACAGATTCTGGAACTGACACAGGCATTTGATAAATACCAGCTGGGCGTAAAAAAGGTGTATTTTGATTCTTCGTATAATGTCAGTCTTTATATGGGGAATGTAAAGGTTATGCTTGGCAGTGCCGCAGACTGCAATGATAAGCTGTATGCATTAAAACAGGTGTCAGAAAAGCTTACCGGAATGAAAGGAACGCTTCATCTTGAAAATTATGACGGAACAACTGCTTCTATTATTTTTAAGAAAGAAAATTAGAAAAATCTATTGCTATTTTGCAACAAAAATTATAGAATAAGTCATAGTGCAGAAATGCGAAAGTATGTTAGGAGGCAGGTACCCTTGTTAGAGATTATGACAAACGAAGCAGATTCGGCAGCGAAGATTATCGTTGTCGGTGTTGGCGGCGCCGGTAATAATGCGGTCAACAGAATGATAGATGAAAATATCAGTGGTGTAGAATTTATTGGAATTAATACAGATAGTCAGGCATTGCAGTTATGCAAAGCGCCGACAGCCATTCAGATCGGTGAAAAGCTGACAAAGGGACTGGGTGCAGGTGCCCAGCCTGAGATTGGTGAAAAGGCAGCAGAGGAAAATGTAGAAGAACTGACACAGGCCATTAAAGGTGCCGATATGGTATTTGTTACCTGTGGTATGGGCGGCGGAACAGGAACCGGTGCAGCTCCGGTTGTTGCAAAGATTTCCAAGGAACTGGGAATCCTTACGGTCGGTGTTGTTACAAAGCCGTTTAAGTTTGAAGCCAGAACGCGTATGACCAATGCGCTGTCAGGAATTGAAAAATTAAAAGATAATGTAGATACACTGATTGTCATTCCGAATGACAAGCTTCTTGAAATCGTAGACAGAAGAACAACGATGCCGGATGCTTTAAAGAAAGCAGATGAAGTATTACAGCAGGCAGTGCAGGGTATTACGGATCTGATTAATGTACCGGGTCTTATCAATCTGGATTTTGCCGATGTCAAGACCGTTATGATTAACAAGGGTGTTGCCCATATCGGTATCGGTACGGCAACAGGTGATGACAAGGCAGTGGAAGCTGTAAAGCAGGCAGTTACAAGTCCGCTTCTTGAAACAACCATCGAAGGTGCTTCACACGTTATTATCAATATTTCAGGCGATATCAGCTTGATTGAAGCCAATGAAGCTGCAAGCTATGTTCAGGAACTCGCAGGTGAGAATGCCAATATTATTTTTGGTGCAATGTATGATGAAAGCTGTACGGATACGGCAACAATTACCGTTATTGCAACAGGTCTGGAAGATACGAATGTAAACAATGCGCTGGCAGGCTTCGGCGCAAAGGCAGCACAGGCTCCAAGACCGGCAGTAAAACCGGCTTATACATATTCAGGTGCACCGGCTGCGTCAGTGGACAAGCCTGCATCTGCGGTTAAACCGGCAGCACCGGTTGCTCCGCTTCCGGGCTTAAAGCCTGCGGCACCGGTAACAAGCAGTGTAAAGGAAAAGGGTATTAATATCCCGACATTTTTACAGAAAAAAGACCGATAATAAAATTTGGTGAATCAGAGAGATACTTTCATGAAAATTGAAGGTATCTCTTATTTTTTTGAAATATTTTCCTTTTAACGCAAAAACGACAAAATTCGCAGGGCGAACAATCTATAATACGTTTTGGGAGGTGATAATTCAATCGTTATTTATCTGGATGTATTCTTCTGTATCAACTTTATAATGGATTTCATTGTGATTGCTGTAGTAAACAGCCTGTGCAGATATGCTGCCACATATCTGCGGATGATACTTTCCGCCACTTTTGGAGCAATGGGAGCCGTTATTGTATGTCTGGTACCGCAGGAATACAAATTCGCCGCAAATATAGTGACCTATATTTGTATTGGCATGGGTATGGTAAGAATCTGTGCAGGGAATGTTGCATTCGCGGAACTGATAAAAGGATTTTTTGCGCTGTATGCTGCTGCATTTATGCTGGGGGGTGTAATGCACGTTTTGTACTATTATACATATGCAGGATATATTATCAGACAGGTAATTGTGCGTGACAGGGAACTGATGGTATTTCTCGGAGTATCCTTTGGCTTTTTGCTGCTTTTATACAGGCAGCTGGTAAGAATTAAAGTGTATTCCGACAAACTGTGTCGTGTATGTTGTGTTTTAAGGGGGAGAAAGATTTATATAAAAGGGTTTGTGGATACGGGAAATGTTTTACAGGATCCGCTGTTTCACAGACCGGTGTGTATCGCGCAGAAAGACAGCTTTTTGGAAGTTCTTCATGAAATAAATGATTGCACGAAAGTAAAGTATCATGTGATTCCGTTCCGGTCACTGGGGTGTGACAGCGGAATGCTTGAGGTAATTACGGCAGATACCATGTACATATGCTACGGCAAAAAAGAAATACAGGTGGAAGATGCGCTGATTGGATTGACGGCGCAGACACTTTCATCAGACGGAGAATATGAATTTCTTGTGAATGCACAGCTTTTAAAGGGGTAAAACAGGAAAGTAAATGAGGAGGTTTTTATGGTAATCAAAGTATCTGTTCCGGATCGTTTTCAGTTTAAAATGGTTCCGACATTTAAAAACATGATGATGTTAAAGCAGGGAGACGTACATTATATCGGGGGAAGTGATGTGCTGCCTGCGCCGCTGGGAGCAGAAGAAGAAGCAAGGGCAATTGCGGGACTGGGAACGGGGAATGACCAGTTTGCAAAGTCACAGCTGATTGAACACAATTTAAGACTGGTGGTATACATTGCGAAAAAATTTGATAATACGGGTGTAGGCGTGGAGGATTTAATTTCGATTGGAACAATCGGATTGATTAAGGCAATCAACTCTTACAATCCTGAAAAAAATATCAAACTGGCAACATATGCTTCACGGTGCATTGAAAATGAAATTCTGATGTATCTGCGCAGAAACAGCAAGACCAAGGCGGAAGTATCCATTGACGAACCGCTCAACGTAGACTGGGACGGCAATGAACTGCTGTTATCGGATATTTTAGGTACGGAAGAAGACATTATTTACCGTGATTTAGAAGAAGAAGTGGAAAAAAGCATGTTAAATAAAGCAATTGGTAAATTATCCGAGAGGGAGCGGATTATTGTCGATTTGCGGTATGGACTCAGTTCCATGGACGGGGAGGAAAAGACACAGAAAGAGGTCGCTGACCTTTTGGGAATTTCGCAGTCTTACATTTCCCGGCTTGAGAAAAAAATAATGAAAAGACTGAAGAAAGAACTGGTAAAAAATTCGTAAATAGATATAGAGAGCCTGTCATGCAGAATGATTTTTTAAAATCAGAAGGTTATGGCAGGCTTTTTATCCATGTGCATACTGAAGATAATGAAACTATCAGAAAGTGATTGACTTTTGCCGTAAATCCATGGAAAATAAAAACAGAGGAAAAAGGGGTATTGGGATGAAAAAAATAAAAAAAAGAAAAAGGTACAGGCTGAAAAGACCGGCTGTAGTGGTGTCCGGTGTGATTTGTGCAGTCTGTGCAGTGGCTTTTGCCGGAAAAGCGGTCAGCGGTGTGGCAGAACAAAAAAAGCAGGCACAGGCGGCATATTATGAAGCGTATTACGAGGAAGAAGCCGATGACCGTCCGCTGGTGTGCATTGATGCCGGCCACGGCGGCAGTGACTGTGGAGCAGATTATGCAGGCGCTTATGAAAAAGATGAAACACTGCTTATTGCCAGACTGGTAAAAAGACATTTAGAGAGTGTGGGTGTGAAAGTTTTGATGACAAGAGATGCTGATACCTATCTGGGACTTGATGAAAGGGTCGAAATATGTAATAATGCTTCGTGTGATGTTTTAGTATCTATCCATAGAAATCTTTATGAGGATGATCCATCCATAAACGGAGTTGAAACGTGGATTCATCATGAACTGCCGGAAGATGATGTATTTCTGGCAGAGGCGATTACAACGCGTTTAGATGCCATAGCAGGTATTAAAAGCCGCGGTGTCAAGGGCGGTTCGATGACGGATTCAGAGGAAGATTACAGGCTCAACCTCAACACCCGCTGTGTAAGCTGCCTTGTGGAACTGGGCTTTATGTCCAATGCAAATGACAACCGGCTGATTACCGAGAAGCCGGAAGAAACGGCGTCTGCGATTTCAGACGGGATTATGGAGTATTTAAACAGCCGGAAATAAAATGATAAGTGAGAGTAAAAATGGCGAAAATCAATCAGAAAAATATTAGAAATTTTTGTATTATAGCACATATTGACCACGGTAAGTCAACACTGGCAGACCGTATTATCGAAAAGACGGGACTGCTCACCAGCAGGGAAATGCAGGAGCAGGTACTCGATAACATGGATTTAGAAAGAGAACGCGGTATTACGATTAAAGCGCAGACTGTGCGTATTGTATACAAGGCAAATGATGGGGAAGAATACATTTTCAACCTTATTGATACACCGGGACATGTGGATTTTAACTACGAGGTGTCCAGAGCGCTTGCTGCCTGTGACGGAGCGATTCTTGTCGTAGATGCGGCGCAGGGGATTGAGGCGCAGACCCTTGCAAATGTCTATCTGGCATTAGATCACGATTTGGACGTTTTTCCGGTTATTAATAAAATTGACCTGCCGAGTGCAGAGCCGCAGCGTGTTATTGATGAAATTGAAGACGTTATCGGTATTGAAGCACAGGATGCACCGCTGATTTCAGCGAAAAACGGTATTAATATTGAAGAAGTGTTAGAGCAGATTGTTACAAAGATTCCGGCGCCGACAGGCGATGAAAATGCGCCGTTACAGGCATTGATTTTTGACTCTTTGTATGATTCTTATAAGGGTGTTATTATTTTCTGCCGGATTAAAGAAGGAAAGGTAAAGCGTGGAACGAAAATCCGCATGATGGCGACAGGCGCTGTGGAAGAAGTCGTAGAGGTCGGTTATTTCGGTGCGGGTCAGTTTATTCCATGTGAAGAACTCTCCGCCGGTATGGTAGGCTATATTACGGCAAGCATTAAAAATGTTAAGGATACCCGTGTCGGTGATACGGTAACGGACAATGACAATCCGTGTGCCGAGCCGCTTCCGGGGTATAAAAAGGTCAATCCAATGGTGTACTGCGGACTGTATCCGGCAGATGGCGCCAAGTATCAGGATTTAAGAGAGGCACTTGAAAAATTGCAGTTAAATGATGCGTCCTTACAGTTTGAGCCGGAAACCTCGATTGCACTGGGATTCGGTTTCCGCTGTGGATTTTTAGGATTACTGCATTTAGAGATTATTCAGGAACGTCTGGAGCGTGAATACAATCTGGATTTAGTAACAACGGCGCCGGGTGTTATCTATAAGGTGCATAAGACCAACGGAGAGGTTATTGATTTGACGAATCCGTCCAATATGCCGGATCCGTCTGAAATTGAATATATGGAAGAACCGATGGTTTCTGCGGAAATCATGGTAACGACAGAATTTGTCGGACCGATTATGAAACTGTGTCAGGAGCGCCGCGGCATTTACAACGGCATGGAATACATTGAGCAGACCAGAGCCTTGTTAAAGTATGATCTGCCGTTAAATGAAATTATTTATGATTTCTTTGATGCCTTAAAGTCCCGTTCCAGAGGATATGCTTCCTTTGATTACGAGATGAAAGGCTATGAGCGTTCTTCTCTTGTGAAGCTGGATATCCTGATTAACAAAGAAGAAGTCGATGCGCTTTCATTTATCGTCTTTTCCGGCAATGCCGAAGAACGTGGTAGAAAGATGTGCGAAAAGTTAAAGCAGGAAATTCCGAGACAGCTCTTTGAAATTCCGATTCAGGCGGCTATCGGAAGTCGTGTTATCGCAAGAGAAACCGTAAAGGCAATGAGAAAAGATGTCCTTGCAAAATGTTATGGCGGTGATATTTCACGTAAGAAGAAGCTGCTTGAAAAGCAGAAGGAAGGAAAGAAACGTATGCGTCAGGTCGGAAACGTAGAGATTCCGCAGAAGGCATTTATGAGCGTTTTGAAATTAGACGAGGAATAGAAGATAACTGCATGAAAAAGACAGACAGTAACGAAAAAAGGGGCGGCATTTATATCCATATTCCGTTCTGTGTGCGCAAGTGTGCGTACTGCGATTTTTTGTCTGCACCGGCAGATGAAAAAACACAGGCGGAATATGTAAAGGCTTTGCAGACGGAGATTTATCAGACGGCAAAGCTGCTTTCGGAAAATCCGTATACGGTGGATACCGTGTTTTTTGGCGGCGGAACGCCGAGTATCCTCGCACCGGGACATGTCAAAGCACTGGCAGATACCCTGCGGGAAAGCTTTCCGTTTGCGGAAAATGCGGAAATTACGATAGAATGTAATCCCGGCACGCTCGATGAAGAAAAAGCGGCAGTGTACAGACAGGCAGGCATAAACCGGATCAGTTTCGGGTTACAGTCCGCCAATAACCGTGAATTAAAAATGCTGGGACGGATTCATACCATGGAAGAATTTGTGAAAAGCTATGAAACGGCAAGGGCGGCGGGCTTTGACAATATCAATATTGATTTAATGTCGGCACTGCCGGGTCAGACATTTGAAAGTTTTCTGCACACGCTGGATACGGTTCTTGCATTAAAGCCGGAGCATATCAGCATGTACAGTCTGATACTGGAAGAAGGCACGGCACTTTACGAACATTTAGACCGGTATCCGGCACTGCCTGATGAAGATACAGAACGTCAGATGTACGATACGGCGTGTCTGCGGCTTGCGGATAACGGTTATCACCAGTATGAAATTTCTAATTTTGCAAAAGAAGGAAAGGCATGCCGCCATAATCTTTCCTACTGGGAACGCAAAAATTATCTCGGCTTCGGGACAGGCGCGGCATCCCTGCTTTGCGAACAGCGCTACACCAATACGGACAGCCTTGCACTTTATATAGACACTATGGCGGAGCTGGAAGAAAAGAAAGAAGTCATAAGTAAGGCACTGGCGGCGGTACGCGCCGAACAGCATACACTTTCCGTACCGGAGCAGATGGAAGAAATGTTCTTTTTGGGACTGCGCAAAAACAGCGGCATTTCCGAGGTGGATTTTTTGGGAAAATTCGGAAAAACAGTAGATGATATTTATGCACAGGTGCTTGAAAAAAATCAGAAATTCGGTCTGCTGGTGCGTGAAAACGGCAGAATTTTTCTTACAAAGCGGGGCAGGGAAGTCAGCAACGTTGTAATGTCAGAATTTCTGCTGGATTAACCGGCGGCCGAACCGGCGCGGTGTTTCGCCCATAAATGTTTTGAATTCCCGCTGAAAATGTGCCTGGTCGGAATAGCCGATTTGCGTGATAAATTCGGAGTTATTGCGATGCGGGTCCTGAAAAATTTCATAAAGAGTATGGTGAAAGCGTAACAGCCGGCAAAAGGTTTTCGGGCTGTATCCGAAATATTCCGTAAAAATGCGGCTGATATGGCGACAGGAATAGCCGGTACGCGCAGCCAGTTCGCTGACGGTGATATCGCCGTCAGCTTTTTTGATGCTCTGATGGATGAGTGTGGCGGCGGGCGGGCAGACTGGTGTTTTTCCGGTTTTGTTTAATGCGGAAAGAAAACGCTGTATCCGCTCGGAAAAAGAAACCGTACCTGAAAAGATATCAGAATCAGACATGGAAATGGTCTGGAGCAGGTCAGCCGGAAAAGGAAACGGATGTCCCGGAAGCCGGTAATACAGACTTTCATCAAACCGCACACCAAAGCAGTATGAAAATCCGGAGAGTTTTAGTATCAACGGTTCATCAGCGGTGCGGATACAAAAAATGCGGCAGCTGCCGTCAGGGCGCTGTCCGATAATCAATTCTGTATATGGTGATGCAACAAATTTTAAAGAAACATCGCCGCTGAATTCATAGCAGAATAAATCCGCCGGAGAAGAAAGCAGATGCTCGTTGGTAAGCAGGCTGTTTAAGGTTAAAAATACGTAAGGCTGAATGAGTGTGTATCCGGTGTGCATGTGAAAAACTCCAATCTGTAAAATTAATTTGTAAAAACGGATTTATAAAATTTGCTTTGCCGCCGTAGTGGGGAATCCTGTCCCGCAGTACGGAAAGCAAGTAAATATCCGCAAAAACTTAAAAATAGGTGGTGTATAAAAAAATAATAAAACAAAAATTAAAAAAATCAAGAGAAAATGTCTGATTTTTTCAATAATTATAAAATCAACAGGGTATAATAGGCAACATAAATTGAACAGCGATGCACAAAGGCGTGTAACAGATTAGGAATAATCGGTTACACGTCTTTTTTCGTATATGGGTAAAATTTCAAAAAACAGAAATTTTCGGTACGGAAAAAGGATTGCAGCTTCAATAATCCGGACAGGCTCGGATCCACCTGACCAGAAGACATGACAAAGAAGATGGAATTAAGGGAGGAAATGGTTATGGACTTTTCAGCAGTTAATACAGTATGGGTGCTGGTAGGCGCCGCACTGGTATTCTTTATGCAGGCAGGTTTCTGCATACTTGAATCCGGTCTTACAAGAGCAAAAAATGCCGGTAACATTATTATGAAGAACTTAATGGACTTTTGTATCGGTACTCCGATTTTCTGGATTATCGGTTTTGGTATTATGTTTGGATCATCCAGCGCAATATTTGGTGGAATTGATTTATTTACACGAGGTGATTACTCAGCAGTAACACCGGACGGTGTTCCATTTTACGCATTCTTCATTTTCCAGACAGTGTTCTGTGCAACATCAGCAACAATCGTATCCGGAGCAATGGCAGAAAGAACAGATTTCAAAGCATACTGCATTTACAGTGCAATTATTTCACTGATTGTTTATCCGGTATCCGGTCACTGGATATGGGGCGGCGGCTGGTTATCAGAATTAGGCTTCCACGATTTCGCCGGTTCCTGTGCAGTACATATGGTAGGCGGTATGGCAGCTCTGATTGGTGCCGCAGTATTAGGACCTCGTATCGGTAAGTACGATAAGAATGGAAAGCCAAGAGCAATTCTTGGACACAATCTGACAATGGCAGCACTTGGTGTGTTTATCCTGTGGTTCTGCTGGTTTGGATTTAACGGTGGTTCAACCGTAGCAATGGAAGGTCTGACAAATGCAGCGGATGGTTCAGAAATGACAATGGGTGCGCTTGCAGGTTCAGTATTCTCTACAACAAATATGGCAGCAGCCGTAGCAACCGTAACAACAATGTTATTTACATGGATTCGTTATAAGAAGCCTGATGTATCTATGTCATTAAACGGTACATTAGCAGGTCTTGTAATGGTAACAGCAAGTACAGACTGTATTGATATGTACGGTGCAGCCATTGAAGGTATCATCGCAGGTATCGCAGTTGTATTGGTAATCGAATTTATTGATAAAGTATGTAAGGTTGATGATCCGGTTGGTGCAGTCGGTGTTCATTTTGCAAATGGTTTACTCGGAACGATCTGTGTCGGACTTTTCTCAACAGGTCAGAACGGCGTTGGAGCAGGACTTTTCTACGGCGGCGGCTTTAAGCAGCTCGGTATCCAGCTTTTAGGTGTTGTTACAGTCTGCGCATGGGTTGGCGTAACAATGATTATCGTATTTGAAGTATTAAAGCACACAATCGGTTTAAGAGTACCGGCAGACATTGAAATCAAGGGTCTGGATTATGCAGAACACGGTCTTGCAAGTGCTTACTCAGGATTTGAATTTGCAGCAAATGATTTAACAATCGCATCTGATGATGAAATCGAAGTTTTCGGTTCTGAAAAGATGGAAAATGCCGTACCGGCAGTTGTAAAGACTTCTCCTGAAAAGGAAAATAAGATTACAAAGGTTGAAATCCTTGCAAAGCAGTCTAAGTTTGAAAAGTTAAAGAAGGCAATGAACGACATCGGCGTAACAGGTATGACAGTGACACAGGTACTCGGCTGTGGTACACAGAAAGGCGCACCGGAATACTACAGAGGTGTTGAAGTTGATATGCAGCTTCTTCCTAAGATTCAGGTCGAAATGGTTGTTTCAAAAGTTCCTGTTGCAGATGTTATTGATGCAGCAAGGAAGGCACTCTACACCGGACATATCGGTGACGGTAAGATTTTCGTATACGATGTGGAAGATGTCGTAAAGGTTCGTACCGGAGAAACAGGCTACGATGCTTTACAGGGCGCAGATGACTAAGCTGTAAAACTACTATAATATAAAGAATAAATTGAGTGACACCGCAGAAGAGGATAAACTTTTCTGCGGTGTTTTTTGAATCAGATGACGGCTTCATGTATAAAATATCTGTAAAGTTTTTCTTTTAAATTTAATAAAAATAGGAAACGTTCTTGTTTTTAACACAAAAAAGATTTATAATGACAAAAAAAGTAAAAAAGCAAAAACAAGGAGGTAAAATTCTCTCCTCGCTAAGGAGCAATGTGAGCAAGCTCACATGGATTTTTACTTCGTAAAAACAAGGAGGATTGGCATGGCAGTTTGGAAGATTTCAGAAGATGTTTTTTATGTAGGTGTAAACGATACGACATTGGATTTGTTTGAGAGCCAGTACCGGATACCGGACGGGGTGACATACAATTCCTATGTGATTAAGGACAGCAAAATTGCAGTAATGGATACGGTGGATAACCGGGCGACAGATGCGTGGTTTGATAATCTGGAAGAAGCATTGGGTGGAAAAGCGCCGGATTATCTGGTTGTTTCGCATTTAGAGCCGGACCATGCCGGAAATATCCGGAAATTTCTGGTAAAGTATCCGGAAACGGTTGTTGTGGCAAATGCAAAAACAGTAGCTATGCTGCCACAGTTTTTTGAGCTGGATACAGAAGAACTTTCTATATTAGAAGTCAAGGAAGGCGATACTTTAAAGCTTGGCAGACATACGCTGCATTTTGTGATGGCACCAATGGTACACTGGCCGGAAGTCATGGTTGAATATGATGAAGCCGATAAGATTTTATTTTCAGCGGACGGATTTGGCAGATTCGGTGCATTGTCACAGGGCTGCACCTATGATGCAGCAGGAAAAGCACAGGACGTATTGGAGCAGGAGTGGACAGGGGAAGCCCGAAGGTATTTTATTAATATTGTCGGCAAGTACGGTGCTAATGTCCAGGGCCTTTTAAAGAAAGCAGCGGTACTTGATATTGAAAAAATTGCACCGCTGCACGGACCGGTGCTTACCGGTGGTCTGGAATACTTTTTGGATAAATACGCAAAATGGAGCAGTTATCACCCGGAAGAAAAGGGCGTCGTGGTGGCATATTCATCAATTCACGGCAATACAAAATATGTGGCTGAACATTTTGCTTCTATATTGAAGGGGCATGGTGAAGAAAATGTTGCTGTTTTTGACCTTGCAAGAGCAGATATGGCCCAAGCGGTTGCGGACAGCTTCCGTTATGATGCGCTGGTGCTTGCGGGCATTACGTATGATGGTGGATTAATGCCATGCATGGAGGATTTTTTGTATCATTTAAAAATGAAGAATTTCCAGAACCGCTATGCGGCAGTGATTGAAAACGGTTCGTGGGGTCCGGTATCCGGCAGGCTGATGAAGTCATATCTGGAGAATATGAAGAATATAACTATTTGTGAGGATATGGTAACAATCCGGTCAGTCATGAAAAAGGCAGATGGACAGGCATTGGAAAAACTGGCAGAAAAGGTTATAAAAAGAAGCTGATACAGTATATTGTATACACAAACGATAGTGAAAATAAACAAAAATTGTAAAGGCATTACAAAGAAATTATGTATTTTAATAGATAATTTAGAAGAATGCCTTTACATTTTGTCGAAGAAATACTAAAATATAGATAATCGGAATGATACAATTCCACAATATTTTTAAGGAGGATTACAAAGAAATGGCTAGAGCAAAACAATCTATGGATGGTAATACAGCTGCTGCACACGTTGCTTATGCGTTTACAGAAGTTGCAGGTATCTATCCTATCACACCTTCTAGTCCAATGGCAGATGTTGTTGACCAGTGGTCAGCAGCAGGACAGAAAAACATTTTTGGTAATACAGTAAAGGTAGTAGAAATGCAGTCAGAGGCAGGTGCCGCAGGTACAGTACACGGTTCACTTGCAGCAGGTGCATTAACAACAACATTTACTGCATCACAGGGTCTTCTTCTGATGATTCCAAATATGTACAAGATTGCCGGTGAACAGCTTCCTTGTGTATTTGATGTATCAGCACGTACAGTTGCTACACAGTCCCTGAATATCTTCGGTGACCATAGTGACGTTTACGCCTGTCGTCAGACTGGTTTCGCAATGCTTGCTGAAACAAACCCTCAGGAAGTTATGGATTTAAGCCCGGTTGCACACCTTGCAACAATCGAAGGCAAAGTTCCATTCATTAACTTCTTCGACGGTTTCCGTACATCTCACGAGATTCAGAAGATTGAAAAGTGGGACTATGAAGACTTAAAGGAAATGTGCAATATGGAAGCAGTAGAAGAATTCCGTGCACATGCCTTGAATCCGGAACATCCGGCTATGCGTGGTTCACATGAAAACGGTGATGTTTTCTTCCAGCATCGTGAAGCATGTAACTCAGCATATGATGCACTTCCAGCAGTTGTTGAGAAGTACATGAAGAAGATTAACGAAAAGTTAGGTACAGATTATGATTTATTCAACTACTATGGTGCACCGGATGCAGACAGAGTCATCATTGCAATGGGTTCTATCAACGATGTAGCTGAAGAAGTAATTGACTACTTAACAGCAAAGGGCGAAAAAGTAGGTCTTGTAAAAGTAAGACTGTATCGTCCATGGGTATCAGCTTCCCTCTTAAAGGTTCTTCCTAAGACTGCTAAGAAGATTGCGGTACTCGACAGAACAAAGGAACCTGGTTCATTAGGTGAACCTCTTTATCTTGATGTAGCAGCAACACTTCGTGAAGCCGGTATGAATGATGTTATCTTAACAGGCGGCCGTTACGGTCTTGGTTCTAAGGATACACCACCTTCATCAGTATTCGCTGTATACAAAGAACTTGAAAAAGATGCTCCAAAGGCAAGATTTACAATCGGTATCGTAGATGATGTAACAAACTTAAGCTTACCGGAAGTTAAGCCGGCTCCTATTACATCTGCAAAGGGTACTGTTGAATGTAAATTCTGGGGTCTTGGCGGTGATGGTACTGTAGGTGCGAATAAGAACTCTACAAAGATTATCGGTGACCATACAGATAAGTACATTCAGGCATATTTCCAGTATGACTCTAAGAAGACTGGTGGTATTACAATCAGCCACTTAAGATTTGGTGATAACCCAATCAGAAGTCCATACTATATCAATCAGGCTGACTTTGTTGCATGCCATAACCCATCTTACATCACAAAGGGATATAAGATGGTTCAGGATGTTAAGCCGGGCGGAATCTTTATGATTAACTGCCAGTGGTCAGACGAAGAACTCGCTGAACATCTGAATGCAGAAGCAAAGCAGTATATTGCGAAGAACAATATCCAGCTCTACACAATCAATGCAATTGACAAAGCAATTGAAATTGGTATGGGTAAGAGAACAAATACAATTTTACAGTCTGCATTCTTTAAGCTTGCAAACGTAATGCCTATCGATCAGGCAGTTGAATTCATGAAAGCAGCAGCTAAGAAGTCATACAGCAAGAAGGGTGACGCTGTTGTAGAAATGAACTACAAGGCAATTGATGCCGGTGTAGATGCTGTACATAAGGTAGAAGTACCTGCTGACTGGGCAAATGCAACAGAAGAAAAGAAGACAATCAACCGTACAGGTCGTCCGGCTACTGTAAAGATGGTCAACGAACTGTTAGATCCTATCGGATTAATGGATGGTGACAGCCTTCCTGTATCTGCATTTAAGGATATTGCTGATGGTCAGTTTGAAACAGGTGCATCTGCATACGAAAAGAGAGGAACAGCCGTTATGGTTCCTGAATGGGATCCTACAAGCTGTGTTCAGTGTAACAGCTGTGCATTCGTATGTTCTCATGCAACAATCCGTCCGTTTATTCTGGATGCAGGTGAAGTAAGTGCAGCACCTTCACAGATTAAGCTTGCTGATTCTAAGCATGCAGTAGCTGAAGGCATGAAGTTTACAATGTCTGTATCTCCATTAGACTGTATGGGATGCGGCGAATGTGTAACTGTATGTCCGGCAGCCGCTAAGGGCGCATTAAAGATGGTTCCACAGGAATCACAGGCAGAAGAACAGCCGGTATTTGACTACTTAGTAGCAAATGTTGGCAAGAAGGAGATTAAGCCTGTATTTACAGATGCTACTCCTATCGGTTCTCAGTACAATCAGCCACTCCTTGAGTTCTCAGGAAGCTGTGCAGGCTGTGCAGAAACATCTTACGCAAGATTAATTACACAGTTATTTGGTGAGCAGATGTACATTTCCAACGCTACAGGTTGTTCTTCAATCTGGGGTGGTCCGGCAGCTACATCACCATATACAGTAAATAAAGATTCCTTAAAGGGTCCGGCTTGGGCAAACTCACTGTTTGAAGATAATGCAGAACACGGTTTCGGTATGTATCTTGGACAGAAGACTTTAAGAGATCAGGCTATTGCTAAACTTGAAGAAATGGCAGCTTCTGAAAAGGCATCTGCTGAATTAAAGACAGCTGTAGCAAACTTCCTTGCATCTAAGAATGATACAAAGAAGAATGCAGCAGATGTTGCAGCACTGATTCCGGAAGTAGAAAAGGCAGCAAAAGAAGGTTGTCCTCTTGCATCGGAAGTTCTTGCAAAGAAAGATTACCTCGCTAAGAAGTCTGTATGGATCTTCGGTGGTGATGGTTGGGCTTACGATATCGGTTTCGGCGGTCTTGACCATGTACTTGCATCAGGTGAGAATGTAAACGTTATGGTATTCGATACAGAAATGTATTCTAATACAGGTGGACAGGCTTCAAAGGCTTCTAACATCGGTGAAGTCTGCCAGTTCGCAGCAGCAGGTAAGGAAATCAGCAAGAAGAGTCTTGCAGAAATCGCTATGAGCTATGGTTACGTATACGTAGCACAGATTGCTCTTGGTGCTAATCCTGCACAGGCTGTTAAGGCAATTGCTGAAGCTGAAAGCTACAACGGTCCTTCATTAATCATTGGTTACGCTCCTTGCGAACTTCACGGTATCGCTAAGGGTGGTATGAACCACTGCCAGGATGAAATGAAGAAGGCTGTTAAGGCAGGATACTGGAATCTGTTCTCATTCAACCCTGCATTAAAGGCTGAAGGAAAGAATCCATTCACATTAACTTCTAAGGAAGGTGATGGTTCATATCAGGAATTCTTAAATAACGAAGCTCGTTACACAAGACTGATTAAGCCATTCCCAGAAAGAGCTGAAAAACTCTTTGCTGAATCTGAAAAGACTGCAAATGCACGTTACCAGCACTTACTGAAGTTAGTAGAACTTTATAAGTAAAAAAGATTCGTCTTAACAGACAGAATCTAAAATAGAAGCACCCGGAGAGAGTCGGTAAAACGATTTTCTCCGGGTGTTTTTGATTTTAAAAATATACCTATTCAAATGATAGGGCATATATATAGAATTAATATTTTTGTTGCAAAATTAGATATACAGGTAGAATAATTTATTTTATTAAAATGAATATAATTTTTTTGTACAAGTGAATCGACAAAAGTAATAAAAAAATATTAAATTTTACAAAAGAATTGTGAAATATTAACAATTAAATGAGCAAAAAAACGTTTAAAACAGAGAAAAGAAAAATAGTTTTATAAAATATATTGCAAAATGAATGCAATGCAATTATAATCCGCAGTATAAATTTAAAATAAAGAATAGGAGGTATTACAAATGAAGTTGCGAAAAACAACCAAAAGATGGATCAGCATGGCATTAACGCTTCTGATGATGATAACATCAGTATTTACAGGCGATTATGCCATTTTTGCTGCGGATTCTGAAGAATATACGTACGCAGACGGATATCTGGTAACAGAACCAGTAAAAGGAACTGCATATGCATTTAATTTTCAAAACAAAGACAGTGAAATCTATGATACATCAAAAGAAAGTGCTAATCCGGAAATGAAATGTGGCACATTTGGATTGATGACCGTGGAGAAGGCGGGAAAATTCCATAGTACAGATCATGGCATGAACGGACAGGCACAGATGACGTTTAAGGTCGCTGGAAATTGTATGATTACAATTGGAGGATGTCAGTTTACAGGACAGAATGACCAGTTTGTATTAAAAACAACAACGGGAGCATTGGATGCCGTGTCTAAAGCAGCAAAAACAGCAAAATGTTATAATCGGGCTGATACAAGTGGTCAGGACAGAGTAAGCTTTTGTTATGTGGGAGATGCGGGAACAGTTACCGTGAGTTCACCGGGATCGTATATACCGGAAATTCTGATTACACCGCTTGCAGATGATTATATACCACAGTCTATAATGGTGGCTGATGGAATGACAGCAGCACAGATGGCAGTGAATACCAGCTATTATTATGATTTCAGGATAAAAGATAGTGTGCTTTACAATTTAGACAGCAGTGCGTCAGAACCTGTTTTGAATACAGGTGTTATAGGATTGATGGAGGTTCGGACACCCGGACGGTATAAGGATTCAACACATGGAATGCAGGGGAAAACGGAATTTACGATTCAGGTACCGGGAGACTGCAGCATTATGATTGGAGGCTGCCGGTGGGGTGGTGATATTAAACTTAATACTGAATCCGGAACACTTGACCAGACGGTTCAGTCTTCGAAGACACAGAATTGTTATAGTGAATCCCAGACCGACGGTTCGGATCGAATTGTTTTTGAGTATACGGGAAATGCCGGAACAGTTACGCTGACAGCAAATACATATATTCCGTATATTCTTGTGACTCCATCCGAACTTCAGAGACCGGAAGTTACAAGACAGATTGAAGTGTGGGATTTTGGAGCAAAGCAGGAAGAGGATACACAAATATATCATAACAATATCACACAGGCAGCATGGGATGCCAATGGTCTTATAGGTGAAAATGGTACACTGGATGGGACGGTTAATACAGATAAGATAGTGAATTTTGGTACACTTGCAGTAAAATACGAAAGTGGAGACAGCATACAGGGCGGTGTCAATGCGCTGAAATTTGTCACAGGCGGTGTGAATTATACGACATTTTCATATGAGGACGGATATTGTTCTGATGGTGTATGGAAATGCAATGGAAAAGGTGGAAATACAAGACGCTGTGTTACATTAAATGATGTAAGTGCCGGAGATAAAATTGTGGCATATATGGGGTCTTATACAAAAGAAACCGACAAAGTTCATTTCCTTTATAAAGGGACACAGGGAACACAGGACGATACAGCAGATATTGGAAATGCAGCCTGTAAACGGTATGAATTTATTGCACAGTACAGTGGACAGTATCAGATTTATGTTGGAAGTACGACAAATGTAAAACCGGTATACCACAGAATTTTACAGATTCCTCCGGTTGAGGTAACAGGAACTGTAGATATGGCAGGTACGGATATTGCAGAATATGGCGTAAAATTTATAAATACGGAAACACTGGAAGAAGTGCAGGCAAAGGTTAAAAATGGAATGTATAAAGTTTCCCTGACACCGGGATATACATATACGGCAGTTCTTACAGAAAATGTGGGATTTGGTTTCACAGATGCGTGTAAAAATATTACAGTGCAGGATACAGATGTAATAAACGGAAAACAGCAGAATCTTTTTGTGGAAAGTAAAAATGTGTGTGAATTAAAAGGAAACATATCAGGCTTTGATACAGATTATGATACCAGTGCATTAAGGGTTATTTTAAAAGCACCTCAAAATTCAGAAAAAGAAGATGTTGTTTTTATACCGGATGAACAGGGAGCTTACAGTGTAAGTATTGAACCGGATGTACCATATACGATTACATTAAACGGCGTTAACGATTATGAGCCGGACGGAACAGCGCAAATCCGTCTGACACAATCAGCACAAGAGAATATTCATGTCGTAAAAAAAGAAACTTACACAGTGTCAGGTGCATTTACAGGTTTGGATGTGCCGGATACAGTGACGGCGTTACAGTTTGTGAATATGGAAGACCAGTATATATATGATGCAGCGATTTCTGCAAATAGTTATCAGCTTAAACTGCGTAACGGTACATATGAAGTAAAAGCAGAGGCAGGGGACTATCAGACTGTTTCACATATTGTCGTTGAAAATCAGGCAGTCGCAAGAGATTTGCTATTTTTAACGACAAAAAAAGAAAAACTTGAATGGGTACCGGATATTTATGTCGGATATGACCAGAAAGAGCATAATTATCAGACAGTGCGGGAAGCAGTAAAAGCATGTAAAGCGATGAATCCTTCTGATGAATCTGAGCGTATTACTGTTCATATCGCGCCGGGGGTGTATCGTGAGCAGGTTCTTGTAGATACACCATATGTAACATTTATTAATGATGAACCGGAAAAAGAAGTGCTGTTAACGTGGTATTATGGTATTGGATACGAATACTACAGTATTGGTGCTGACGGGTATTATTCAGAAGCAGCAGCGTATGACAAATTTGAAAAAAATACTGCACAAAAATGGGGTGCGGCTGTTTATATAAAAAATACGGCAACAGCATTTCGCGCACAGAATATTACATTTGAATCGTCATTTAATAAATACATTACAGATGAAGAATTGGCAGACGGTGTGACACCGGGTGGACCGGATATTAAGAATTTTGAAAGAACCAAAGATTCTGATGTGGCAAGCGGTGAGGCGACAGAACGTGCCAGTGCGCTTGCAGTTGAAGGTTCACAGTCGGAGTTTTATGAGTGTAGAATTGTCAGTAGTCAGGATACACTGTATACAGGTAATAATATTCAGGCATATTTCAAGAACTGTTTCATAGATGGCAATACTGATTATATCTTTGGCGGCGGTGATGTTTTATTTGATGCCTGTGAACTGAGTTATTATGGATACAGCAATACACAAAAGGGCGCTTATATTACGGCTGCGGCAGATGGAAGTACGACCGGTTACATTTTCAGAAATTGTTATGTGTCAGCCAATGATGCATGGGATGTAGCGGCAGGATATTTTGGAAGACCATGGAGAAGCAGTGCAACGGTTGCATTTTTAAATACAAAGCTTCAGACAAAGGATACAGTAACAGCGGTAGGCTGGAATTCAATGAGTGGTGCCAGACCGGAAGATGCAAATTATCAGGAATACAATACGACGGTTTTAGGAAGCGGTGCGGCAGATGTTTCAGCTAGAACGGCAGGCACAGTAAAGAATGAAAATCCATATGCAGATATTGTGCAGACATTTAAGGGCTGGCAGCCGTTTTATTTTGTACAGGAAACAGACACGGCAGTGACAGTGAAAGATATTGCCATCGAAGGCGAGCTTAAAACGGGTTCTGTTTTAAAGGCATTGTATACGTTAAGTGGTAATGAAAAAGCAGATGCATCTGTATTGGAATGGTATCGTATAACACCATCAGGAGAAGAAACACTGGTAAAGGCAGTACCTTCTTATGCGGATAAAAGCTATACAATTACGCAGGAGGATGCAGGATGTTCTATCAAACTGGTTATAAAACCGGAAACAATCAGTGGAACAACAGGTGACAGTAAGAGCTTTGTATCGGCACAGGTGCCAAAACAGCCAACGAAACCGGAGCAGCCGTCAAAACCTGAACAGCCGTCAAAACCTGAACAGCCGTCAAAACCTGAACAGCCGGATACTCCATCATTCAATGCGGCAACGGTATGGACCGTAGGGGATTCAACGGTATGCAGCTTTAATGATACCTATTATTATCCAAGGTATGGATGGGGAACACAGTTAGAACATTATTTTGATAGCAGTCTCACAGTGAAAAATCTTGCATTGTCAGGAAGAAGCTCAAAAAGCTATGTGCAGGAAGAACAGTATCAGACATTAATGCAGGGAATGAAAGCGGGAGATTACCTGTTTGTTGGCTTTGGACATAATGATGAAAAAGCGGATGAAGGACGGTATACGAATCCAAATGGCAATTATTTGACAGAAGGTTCATTTGCCAATTCGCTGTATGTAAATTATGTAAAACCGGCGCAGGAAAAAGGCGTTACAGTTGTTCTTTGTACACCGATTGTCAGAAGAACAGCAACAGGAATATGGGAAGATTCAAATCTGCATATCACATCGGATTCAGGTGAATTTGAAGGAGGAAATTATGCCGAGGCAATTCGTAAAATGGGTGAGGATTTAGATATAACCGTTGTGGATATGACAACGCTTACAAAGAATCTTTATGATGAACTGGGAGCAGATGAAACATTGAATTTACATGCATGGACCTCGTCTTCTAATACCAGCGTAGATAATACGCATACGAATATTTATGGTGCACGTTATAATGCATACATGATGACAAGAATATTGAAAGAACAGAATATTCCGGGACTTTCAGAACACATTAAGAAGGCCCAAAAACCGTTAAAGAGCGAAGTATTGCAGCCAAATCCGGATTATAAGGAAGCAGAATATACTCCGGTTACAGAGGTCAGTCAGCTTTGGAAACAGATTGGTATCTGGAGCGGTTCGGTATTTGGCGACCTTGGCGGTAAGCCGTCAAAGGCAACGCATGTGCTGGAAGGACTGGATAATAACACAGTCCATATTAAGAGTACAAAGGGAAAAATAACGGATACTTCTGACGGTATAGCGATGTATTATTATAAAGTCCCGGCAAAAAGTGTATTTACACTGTCAGCTAAAATGAGAGTGTTAGCTTACGATGTACATGATCAGGCTTCATTTGGACTGATGGTAAGAGATGCTGTATGGCTGGATATGAATACGAAAGATATGATGGGAGATTATGTGGCAGCAGGACCGCTAAAATTATCAAAACAGGGAAATGTATGGAACTGTTTTGCGAGAAAGAGTGGTGCTTTAACACGGGGAGGAATCTGTGTAAATGAAATTGCAGCAGGTGATGTGATTGATGTTAAAATTGAAAGCAGTACAGACGGATATGCCTGCACATTCGGGAAAGAAGAAACAATTACCGGTGGATTTGACTTTAAATTGACATCTATTGATTCCGATTATGTCTATGTGGGCATGTACGTGGCAAGAAATGCCGATGTAACCTTCTCTGATGTAAAGCTTATCGTAGACGGTAAGGAAGTTACGGCAGAACCGGAACAGCCAAGTGAACCGGAGCAGCCAACAACACCGGAGCGGCCGACAACGCCAGAGCAGCCGACAACCCCGAGTGAGCCAACGAAACCGGAACAGCCGACGACACCGAGTGAACCAACAACACCGGAACAGCCAACGACCCCGAGTGAGCCAACGAAACCGGAACAGCCGACGACACCGAGTGAACCGACGACACCGGAACAGCCAACGACGCCGAGTGAGCCGACGACACCGGAACAGCCGACGACACCGAGTGAACCGACGACACCGGAACAGCCAACGACGCCGAGTGAACCGACAACACCGGAGCAGCCGACGACACCGGAACAGCCAACGACGCCGAGTGAGCCGACAACACCGACAGAAACAAAGACAACGGTTACAGTCAACGGAAGCGGTACAGTAACTGTTCCTGAAACAGTTGAATTTGTGGGTGCAGACGGCAGTGTATTAAAGAATACAAAGTTGAGCCTGAATATTGTAAAAGAAGGACAGGCATACGATACAGCTGCACAGCAGATGAAAGCGGCAATCGAAAAAGAAATGCCGGAAACTTTGAAAAACAGCAGTATTTCTTATCTGGAAATGAATCTGACAGATGAAGCAGGTCAGACTGTAACATTTAAGAACGGCAAGATGGGGGTTACTTTGGAATATCCGGCAGGAACAGGAAAGAGCGGTTACTCATTTGCAGTGCTTCATTTGACAGAAAATGGTCTGGAAACACTGATGCCGCAGCTGACAGACAATGGACTTTATGTTGAAGTTTCCTCATTCAGTCCGTTTGCGGTAGTTTATCAGACAGTAAATGAACAGCCGACCACACCGTCAGAACCGGAACAGCCGACTGTTTCAGAGCCGACAACAGTACAGCCGACACAAACGGTACAGCCGTCTATGGAAGGTTCTGCAGCAACAACTTCTGATGCACAGACAGAGGATACAGGTGTTGCAACTGCGGACACCATGCGTGCAGTTCCATTTGTACTGATGATGTTTGCGGCAATGACAGCATTCGTTGTGCTGGCAGGCAGAAAGAAAAAAGAAGTAAAATAAAAGAATAAAAATCATATAGTGAATATATGAAGCAGACCTCCGGTCGTTAGAAGTAAAGCAAAAATCTGACGAGCGGAGGTCATTTTTTGTTACAAAATTAGATATATAGATAAAAAACATTATGATATAATAGAACTATAAATAGAATATGATGATACAAAAGAACTATGTGAGGATTTAAGGAGGAAAGGTGTATGAAGAAAAAATACCGTTTAAAAGGCTGGGTACTGTGGAAGAAGGCTACGGTCAGGAAAGACAGGCGGCAGGAAAGCAGATACAAATTTTAAATACCGGCAATCAGACTGTTACGGTTAAAGCAGTCAGTGCCGAAGGCTATGTGGTAGGTATCCCGGAAGGCAGTATTACGATATCGGACATGACATGGAACAAGTGGCTGAATCAGATAACTTTCGGAAAGTTCTTTAATAAGACACAGAAAGTAGAGATTACGGCACACGATACCGGAACAGGCATTGCAAATATTGTCTACTATGTTGCAGAGGGTGAGCAGAGTGTAGAACAGTTAAATGCACTGCCAAACGGAAAGTGGAATTTATATGAAAAAGAATTTACGGTAGAGCCGGACGGCAGAATGGTTGTTTATGCAAAGATTACTGATAAAGCCGGAAACACAGCTATGGCAAATGTACAGGTTTATGTGCAGAAAGTCACACAGCCGCCTGTATTTATCGGAATCAGCGACGGCGGCATTTATTGTGAAAATGTAAAGTTTACGGTGGAAGATGATAATTTATAGAAAGTATTTGCAGGAGATAAACAGCTTACTGCGGATAATGGAATCTAAACGATACAGGGCAGTAATCAGCCGGTAAAGGTTACGGCAGTGGACGCCGATGGCAACCGTGTTGAGGTGACGATACAGAAAAAAGAAGATGTATCCGAAGCACAGCAGGCACAGGCAGAAGCGCAGCCGGAACAGCCGCAGAGTGCGCCTGTCCAAACCGGTGACAGTACCCCTGTTACATGGCTGTTTGCCTTACTGGCATTAAGCGGAACAGGCATTGTCGGTTCAAAAGCAAAGAAAAACCCCGCGGGGACTGTCAGCGATAAAATCTGACAGTCCCTGCGGGGTATTTTTGTTTCGGGGTATTTTTGTTTTTTACGGCAGTTTCTGTTCCCGGTAAGCGGACGGACTGATATGAAACAGCCGCTTAAAGGCACGGCGGTAAGAATACACACTGTTATAGCCGACATCTTCGGCAATCTGTTCAATTGTCGAGGCAGTGTCCGACAGCAAAACACAGCTTTTTTCAATACGGCATTTTTCAAGGTATTCCGCAAAACAGATACCGGCGTGTTCCTTAAAAATACTCGAAAGATAGCCTTCGGAAACTTGAAAATGCTGTGCCGTACCTGAAAGATTTAAGTTGGCGTCGGCATAGTTTTGCAGGATAAAATCGGCAGTTTCCTGAACAAGTTCCTTCTTTTTGCTCACTCTTTGTCCGGCAAGTGCAGAGCTGACCGAAAGACACAGGTCATGCAGGTGTGAAAAATAATATTCAAAATCACCCTGACAGCTGATAATTTCCTGCTGGAAAGCAAATAGCTGTTCTGAAAAACCGTACTTTACCGGATTCAGACTCCAAAAGGTGGCAGTTACGGCATTATGAAGGGCAAGCATTTGCCCAGCAATCATCTGCCCGGGCGAAAAAGAGCGAAGCCGTGTATTTTCATCTTCAAGAACGGTCAGGATAAATCGAATCAAATCAATGTTGTTGGTTTTTATGCCCTTTATTAATAAATCCGCGGCAGTCTGTGGATAGAAACAGCGATCTGCATTTTCCGCAGTAAAAAACAATTGGTCAGAATACACGGTAATATCGTCATGGCTGTCCGTCAGCGAAAATGAAAGCGCGGTCAGCGCCTCTTTTTTTGCAAAGATAAATTCGGACAGGCTGACACAGGGACGGCTGATGCCCCAAAAGACTGTGCAGTTGTGCCGCTGTTTAAAATATTCATAAGACTGCTTAATATAGATGTCTGGCTCAAATTCTTCAGGATAATTAAAAAGCAGTAAAAATTCATGATTTTCCGTGCGATAGAAGAATGTTGGCAATTCTGCCAGTCCGGCGGTGTATTTTGGAATGATGGAAACCAGTGTACGCCGGTAAGAATCTGTTTCTGCTTTATATGTACCGGACAGTGAAAATGCAGCGATACAAAAAAACGGATACGGAAAGCGGAGGTGCAGTAAATCTGCGGTTTCCGGTTCCGGTGCATAACTTGTCCGTGTAAATGCTTCATGTAAAATCCCATATATTAATAACTGCTCATTCATACTACTCCATTTCTGAGCGACTTTGTCGCGTAGATGCGATGAGAAATTCGCGCAGGCGATTTCTCATCTGCAATTATGGCTATTTGTTTTCGCTCGGAAACAATATAGCCGTGCGAAAAAGTTTTGATTTAAGGCTTTTTCACACTACTCCAATTTCTTTGTTTTCACACAGAGTACATTTTGTACGATGAAAAAATGTACCCTGCACGTTCATCATAACGAAAAACAGAACTAAAAACAAGATATTTTGCAAAAAACTTTTACAAAAAATAATTGCAAAAGATACATTTTGCACAAAAATGGATTGTATCTTTGAAATGCCGGGGTGAAAGATTATGATACACATATGGGAAGATGTTGGGGAGAAAAGCGCCCACCTATGAGCAAGCTCATTCGGTTTAGACCTTTTGACCCTGATATCATGGAAAATATTTATTTGGAGGGTTAGTAATGAATCAGAAGACACAAAACCGCGCACAGCGGAGAAGGGCGAACAGACATCACGTAAAAAGGGCAACGGCATTTGCACTGGCAGGACTGATGGCAACATCAGGCATATCCCTGCCGGCGGGAACATTTGCATATGGGGCGGAAAATAACACCCTGCTTGCATTTGCAGGCGCAGAAGGCGGTGGAAGATTTGCAACCGGCGGACGCGGATATGATGTGTATGTCGTTACAACACTGGAGGATTACGGAAAAGGTGAAACACCGGTAGAAGGGTCTTTGCGTTATGGCATCGAAGAATTTGCCAAAGATAAAGGCGGAACGATGATTGTATTTAATGTGGGTGGTACGATAGAATTAAAGCAGACACTGACCTTTAAAGAAAGAAAAAATATTACCGTAGCAGGACAGACAGCACCGGGGGATGGTATTACCCTGTCCGGCTGGGATACAAATATCAGCAATTCTGAAAATCTGATTATCCGTTATATGCGTTTCCGTCCGGGTGCGGCAAATGTACATACCGGCGGAGATTCCATGGATGCACTCTGGGGCAGGGATAATAAGACTTTTATGATCGACCACTGTTCGTTTAGCTGGAATACCGATGAAACAGTTTCAACTTACCGCGGACAGGACGGAACAGTACAGTGGTGTATCGTATCGGAAAGTCTGACTGTTTCAGGACATTCCAAAGGCCGTCACGGATATGGCGGTATTTTTGGTGGCGACAATGTATTGTTTCAGAATAACCTGATTGCGAATCATACATCGAGAAATCCAAGAATCGGCGGTGGATGCATGGGCGATCCGACAAAGGATGGAGGCAGTACGGCAACACTGCAGTTAAGCAATAATATTATTTATAACTGGGGATATAACACCTGCTATGGTGGTGGTTATGCGTATACCAATTTTATCAACAATTTCTTAAAACCGGGACAGGGAACGAGAGAACAGGTTCGGTATCAGGTCATTGATATGGGTGAAGCCACAAAACCAGGCGGATTTTATGTAAACGGCAACTACATGGACGGCAATGCTGAAATTACCGCTGACAATGCAAAAGGTTCAAAAATGTCAGGCGTGACAGAAGGAGCCAATAAAACTGTAGTTTCAGAAACACCGTATACGGCAGAAGGATTTGACAGTGCCACAGTGACAAGTGCTGCGGACTGTTATGAACCGGTGCTTGCGCAGGCGGGTGCGACCTATCCGTACCGTGATGCCATTGATGCGAGAGTTGTAGCCGAAACGCGGACAGATTCGGGAAGATATGTGAATACAGAAGATGAGGTCGGCGGCTATCCGGCAAAAGAATCTGTACGGGCTGCTTCATTTGATACAGATATGGACGGAATTCCGGATACATGGGAAACGGCACATGGCTTAAATCCGAATGATGCAAGTGATTCCAAGAAAATCAATCCGGCAACCGGATATGCTTACGTAGAAGAATATTTTAACGGACTTGTTGAAAATGTAGAGCAGTCCGGTTATACGGCACCAAATCCGGATATTACCCTTGATTTACAGGATAATGCACAGTATGATGAAGGACAGACAGTAACAGTGACAGCTGATGTAAAGGCAAACAATGGGGGAAGCATTGCAAAGGTAGAATTTTACAATGGCATACAGCTTGTTAAAACAGCAGATACCGCACCATTTACCTGTGATTATACAGGACTGACAGACGGCACGTACAATATCACCGCTAGAGCCTATGATAATGATGGCAATCAGACCCAGTCATCTGTATCAAAGCTGCATATTAACAGCACAGTTGGCACAGGCGAGTGGACAAGCACTGATATTGGCAATCCGGGTGTAGCGGGAACTGCAAGTTTGGAAAATGGTGTGATGACAGTGAAAGGTGCCGGAAAATTAGGCGCATCAGAAGGCTGCGTATCCGGCAGTACCTATGCAGATGCCACAACCGATGATTTTCAGTATACGTATCAGCTTGTCAAAGGTGATGCAGAAATTATTACAAAACTGGATTCAGCAACAACCGTTGACAACCATGTATTTACCGGTGTGATGTTCCGTGAAAGCTTAGAGAGCGGTTCAAAGACGGCGGCACTCGGTATGTCACTGGTTAAAATCAGCAATGAAACCACATGGTCAACCTATCTTGCAAGCAGACTTGAAACAAACGGTAAAATTTCGGATATTTCTGAAACAATCGATTCGCCTGCAAATGCAGAAAAAGCGGGAATACCACTGGTAAGTGATTTGCATTTTAAGAGTGGTGCAGACTTTAACGGAACATGGTTTAAGTTGATAAGACGCGGCGATACCTTTACAGGATATGCATCTGATGACGGTGTAACGTGGACAAAGGTCGGTTCGAAGACGATTGAAATGGCACAAGACATTTATGTGGGATTTGCCGTAGATGCGAATAAAGCGGCAAACAGCCTTGAAAATTTAAGCACGGCAAAGTTTTCCAATATTGCGATTCATGAAGAATTTACAGATGTTGACTATAACCTTGAACACATTACAACAAGCGGTGCGGATTATGCGGCAGTCGGTACAGATTTTACAACGCAGCTTACGGCAGACAGCGGATATCATCTTCCGGATGCAATTGAAATTAAAGCAGGAGAAAATGTTCTCGCAAAGCAGGATTATACCTATGATGCCAAAACCGGAGATATTGTTGTAAAGGCAGACAGGCTGACATCCGGTGTAAAGCTTACAATTTCAGCACAGGCAGAAGAAGATGTTAAAATTGATTATACATTGCAGACCTACGGCGATACGGAAGATGTAACCGTGACACAGGATGCAGGCAGTATGACAATCAGCCAGACTGCAGAATCTGCAAGTATGGTTGGAAATAAGGGAACGGCAGGAAAAAATGTTTCCTACATTTTATTCCCACAGTCGAAAGAAGCTGCAAAAATGACACTGAAATTAAAGGTCAATTCATTTAGCAATGGAAAATATTCCGGCGTGTATGCCGGTGCTTTCCAGCCGGACGGAGATTACCTTTATAATTCAATCGGATTCAGAGGTACAGGCGATGCAAATGCCGTATCACCGTACTGGCTGAAAGCTTCCGGCAAGGCTGGAAACGGAAGTCCGAAGCAGGCATGGACAGAAGGGGCTGTTTATACGGTAAGCATTGAAAAGAAAGCAAACAATACCTATTATGCCACATTTCAGCAGGAAGGCAGTGCAACTGTCAATGAAAAGACTTTTAAGGCTTCGGATTCTGCACTGACACCGGATGTGATGGCGCAGTTCGGACTGGCGGTTCACAGTGCGGATGTCACAGTGACGGATATGGTGCTTTCCGATATGTCAGGAAATGTACTGTATGACCAGAATAGGGATAATTCAGGTCAGGAGGAAAGCGGATATAAGCCGCAGGTATCCGGTTCAGATTTGCTAACTGTTACCGGGGCGGGTTCTGTAATGAAAGCAGAACAGTCTGCAGAAAGCGGATATATTACACAGAGTACAGGTGATGCAGGAGCCAATACAAGTTACATTTTACTGCCGGAAAATGATGCATTTGCATCCATGTCCATGACTCTTAAAATTACGGATTATTCTATTACGGGTCAGAATGCAAAAAGGACGGGTGTTTTTGTCGGTGCATTCCAGACTTCGGGTAAATATGCGTTTGCTTCATTGGGATTCAGGGGCTATGATTCATCGGTTGGAACCGATGCACTTTCGGGCTATTGGATGAAAGGCACCGGAAAAGCCGGAAACGGTTCCCCGAAGTATGAGGTGGCAGCAGATAATAAATATAACGTAACCTTTACAAGAACCGAAAATGGCTATCTTGCCGAATTTGAAAGTCTTGGTAAGCCGCTGCTTGTCGATGCTAACGGCAATAAGACGTATTCAGATAAAAAGGAATTCAAGTGGAAGGATATGACACTGACAGCAGAAGATGCCGTATCATACGGACTGGCACTGGTTGGCGCCGATGTGGAAATTACCAACTGGGTGGCAAAGGATGCTGAGGGCAACATTTTATATAATCAGAAGGATGATTATAAAGATGCCGGAACAGCACCGGCTGTTACAGGAGTAAATACACCGGTAATTTCAGAGGATCGTTCTTCCATTACGGTATCATGGAGCGGCGAGGGTGCGCAGTTAGACGGAAAGTACCGTGTAGAAGTATCACAGGATAATGGCGCAACATATACAGAACTGGATACCACTGCGGAAACCTCTTACAGCTATGTACCGGAAAATTCAGGAGAGTACCGGTTCAGAATTACCGGTGTCTGCGGTGAACAGGAAAGCAATTCCATGGAAACGGCGTCTGTACATTTTGTACTGCCGATGACAGCACCGTCTATTGGTGCAGAATCCGGAAATGCAGCAAATACGGTTACATGGTCTGCTGTGCCGGAAGCTGTCAGCTACAGAATTTACCGTTCAACACAGCGTGCAGAAGGCTATACAGAGATTGGAACATCAGAAAGCACGACATTTACGGATACCACTGCGGAAAATGAAGTCCCGTATTTTTATACGGTAGCGGCAGTCGGACAGGATAACGAAAGTAACCCGTCAGCGCCGGTATCCATTATGGCAACGGCAGGGCACACAGGCAAATACATGTTCGGTTCGCAGGCGGCACAGATGACGGTGCTTGAAAAGTCTAATGATACGGTAACGGGAAATGAAGCTGCTTTAAAGTTTGCCTATGACGAAGCCGGAAAAGTATCGGTGTATGCAGGAGATCAGCTGCTGTCTGAAAAAGAAACGGCAGCAGGAGAAGCGGTGGATATAACGATTCCGTTACAGGACGGAAGAAATGCAGTAAAAGTTGTCTTTGAAAATACACAGGGCATAAAGACATACCGTAATTTTAACTTTGTTAAACTTTCATCATACGATATGGTTGTAGATGCTTCCGGTATCAGAACGCTTGACAGTGAGTCTGTACCGGTGTATACAACAGTGGCGGAAGCACTGGCAGCAGTGCCGGCAGACAATCAGGAACAGAAAGTTATTTTTGTAAAGAACGGTACGTATTACGAAAAATTAAGCATTACATCGCCGTATATCACTTTAATTGGCGAGGATAGTGAAAAGACCGTGCTGTGTTATGATGCGGCTTCGGGAAAAACAGACCCGGTAACGGGGGCAGCATACGGAACCTCAGGCAGTGCATCGGTTTCGATTGAAGCAGCGGCACACCATACATACATGGAAAATCTGACGGTTGCGAATACCTTTGATTATCCGAATGAGACGATTGAAGGCAAGCAGGCAGTTGCAATGCTTACAAGAGCAGATCAGCTTATTTTTAACAATGTACGGCTGACCGGATGGCAGGATACCTTACAGGCAGACGGCGGCGGACGCCAGTATTTTAAGAATTGTTACATTGAAGGAAATGTAGACTGGATTTTCGGCAGTGCACAGGCAGTATTTGACGACTGCGATATTGTCGCCAATGCGGCAGGCTATGTAACGGCGGCAAGTACTGAAAGTACAAAAACAACAGGCTATGTATTCATAAACAGCAGACTGCTTAAAAAATCAGATTCGGTGGCAGAAAATAGTGTGGCACTGGGCAGACCGTGGCGGTCAAATGCCTGTGTAACGTATGTAAAATGCTTTATGGACAGTCATATTAAGACAAAAGGCTATGATAATATGAGCGGCAATACCCACAGTGCAGCACGTTTTTATGAATATCAGTCCTACGGACCGGGCTTTGCGGTTAATACCGACAGACGACAGCTAGCCAAAGCAGAAGGAGAAGCATTGACAGTTAACGGGGTCTTTGCAAGGGAAGCAGGCGAAGGTATGGCATTTGCAGAAGGCTGGGATGCTGTAGCGGCATATGCGGCAGCCTCCGCAGATTACACAGAAAGCGGAGCAGTATCGGTAGATTTTTCGGAACTGGATAGGGCAATTCAGAATGCTGAGGGCTTAAACAGCGCTGATTACAAGGATTTCAGCACAGTTGAATCCGCATTAAATGCGGCAAAGGCACTTGACAGGACAACGGCAACACAGGAAGAAGTCAGCGTACTGGCACACAGGCTGATAGAAGCTGTGGCAAATCTGGAAACAATGACCCCGGCGCCGGAGCCAACACCAGACCCAGAGCCAACGCCAGACCCAACGCCAACGCCGGAACCGACACCAACACCGACCCCGACGCCTTCAGAGCCGGACAATAACCAGCCGGGAGATACGGGAGAAGCTGATGGCAGTCAGAATGGTAATGATAATCCGTCCGGCAGTGAAAACGGCGGAACCGGCGATGCAAACGGCACAGCAGAAGAAGGAAAGCAGGAAGACAACAACGGCACGTCCTCAGAAAATGATTCTTCTGAAAATGCAGCAGAAAATCAGCAGGAAAGTGTGCAGACAGCAGATAAAACACATTCCGTATGGTATCTTTTCGGTGCGGCAGTTTCAGCAATGCTGGCAGGATTTGCAGGCAGTAAGCGAAAGAAAAAGTCCGATGAAGAACTTTAAGAGTATTAAGAGCGACTTTAAAACAATAATTTAAAAAAGATAAAAATAACAGAAATCATATACCGCGTGCGGATAGGATTTCTGTTATTTTTTTTCAAAAGATGTATGAAGTCACGGACGGCGGATATCCTATGGATAAAAAGCGCAACCAGCGCAGAAATGAAATGAGGATTTATTTCGATGCAGACAATAAATACAGATAATATCAGGACAGAATTTTCAACCAGTGCGGATGAAAATATCCGCAGTATGAAAAAACAAATCCGCATTGAGGAGAATTTTGATATTTTAACGAGAGAAATTATAATCGGTGGAAAAAAGGCAGGATTCTTTTTTATAGATGGATTTGTGCAGGAAGATATGATAGAAAAACTGATGCAGTTTTTTTATTCACTCAAACCGGAAGATTTATCGGATGTGGATTCCTTTCTTGAAAAAGGCATGCCCTATACAGAAGTCAATAAAATTACTAAGCAGAGTGATGCACTGACGGCATTTTTTTCGGGAGTAACAGTCTGCTTTATTGACGGCTTTTCAGAGTGCCTGTCCTTAGACTGCCGGACGTATCCGATGCGTAGTGTGACAGAGCCGTGGAAGGATAAAGTACTTCGTGGTTCAAGGGACGGTTTTGTGGAAACACTTGTTTTAAACGCGGCACTTCTGCGCAGAAGAATCCGCGATCCCCAATTAAGTCTGGAGCTGATGGGGGTAGGCACACGCTCGCGTTCCGACGTTGCTGTCTGCTATATGGAAGATAAAGTCGACAAAAAGCTGTTAGACAGCATAAAAAAGCGGATTCAGGCAATCCGGGTAGAAGCGTTGACGATGAATATAGAAAGTCTTGCAGAGTGTTTATATGAGCATAAATGGATTAATCCGTTTCCGAAATTTAAATATTCAGAACGTCCGGACACCGCCGCTGCTGCGGTTTTGGATGGAAATATTGTGATTATGGTAGACAATTCACCGGCGGTCATGATTGTGCCGACTTCGATTTTTGACATTATTGAAGAGGCAGACGATTATAATTTTGCACCGGTCATCGGAACGTATTTAAGAATTTCAAGATTTCTGCTGACATTGGTTACAATGCTTCTGACCCCGACATGGCTGTTACTGATTGACAATCCGCAGTGGCTGCCGGAGTGGATGATGTTTATTACAGTGTCTGATGAGATTACCGTACCGGTGTTTTTCCAGCTGTTACTGCTGGAACTCTCCATTGACGGATTAAAGCTGGCAGCTGTTAATACGCCGACCCTGCTTTCAACACCGCTCAGCGTTGTTGCCGGTATTGTGGTAGGTGAGTATGCAGTCAGCTCCGGGTGGTTTAATGCAGAATCCATGCTGTATATGGCAGTGGTTTCGGTAGGCACGTATTCGCAGGCAAGCTTTGAAATGGGATATGCAATGAAATTTATGCGGATTATTCTGCTGTGTCTGACGGCGGCATTCAACCTGGCAGGATATATTGCGGGAATCCTTTTAATAGCGGCAACGATAGCTTTTAACCGTACCATGACGGGATGCAGCTATATTTATCCGCTGATTCCGTTTGATAAAAAAATGCTGAAACGCAAGCTTTTAAGAGTCCGTCTGCCACATGGAAATGAAAAATAGGTGTGTACAGGGAAGAGATTAAGCCCGCAAAGCGGGCTTGATTATTTTCTGTGCAATTTTGTGAAAATTGTATAGCATAAAAAACTTTTTCAAAAATAAATAGCTTTAACTTTGTAAAACACGGCAGTATCTGGAAACGCTAAAGGTAATAAAAAATGCAAAAAACAATCAATTGTAGAAAGTGCATAAAAATACTTTTTGGATGTAAAAAATATGTACAAAATGCACAAATACATTTGTAAAAACTGCCGTTGACTTTTGGTTTGTAAAAAAATACAATGACTGCATTGTGCCGGCAAAGCAAAAATAAAGAGGAAAATCATTTCTCACATGAGATTTTTGCTTCGCAAAAACAAACAGGCAAAAACAAGGAGGTTTCACAAGGTGAAAGCGAAAAAGGGTTTAAAAAAAGTATTGGCATGGGGCATGAGTATTGTCTGTATGCTGGCAATGGTGCTTGCAGGCAGTCCTATGACGGCAAAAGCATCTGCTTCTACATCATGGAATTTTAAAAATACCGGTTTTAAAAATCTGGGGACAATTTCCTCTACGGTAACAGTGGATAACCTGTCACTGATTGCAACATCGTCAAAGACCATGTCTGTGATTGCAAACAGTCAGACAGTGAATGGAACAGCATATACATATGCACTGGCATTGGGCGGCAGCGGTTCGACAAGCTATCGTGCAGTCAAAGTACCGGTATCGGGAACAGACACCATTAAAGTAACCTGTATGAGTTCCGGCAGTGCGGCAAGAACACTCGTTGTGGCAGACGGTTCTGGAAATAAGCTTGGCACGATGAATGCAGGCACAACGGCTGCAACGGTTTCATATAATTATTCCGGTTCATCAGGATACGTGTACCTGTATTCCTCAAACAGCGGTATTAACATTTACAAGATTCAGGTGGACAGTTCTGCTTCATCCGGTTCTGGAAGTTCATCTTCCGGCAGTTCCACAACTGATACCAGCAACGGAACAGTCGTTACTTCATTTTCAGAACTGACGGCGGCTGTGACAAAGGCTGAAAAAGCGGGCGGCGGCATTGTCTATGTGAAGGGCAGCAGTATCAGCTGTACGGCACAGCTTGCATTAAAAGCTTCTAATGCCAATGTATCTATTATCGGTGTAAAAAACAGTGACGGTACCTATCCGGTGTTAGACTTTTCAGCATTCCGTTCAGCTTATATCGGAAAAGCAACAACGGATTCAGAAGTCGGCATCCGCATTTCGGGAAGCAATTATACAATCAAGAACCTGATTATCCAGAAAGCACCGGATAACGGCATCCAGATTAAGGGAAGCAGCGCAGGCAACAATACGATTGAAAACTGCATCGTGCGTTACAACAATGATGCCGGGGTGCAGATTACAGGTGGTGCATATAGCAATACCATGCGTTTTGTATACAGCTACAGAAATTGTGATGTCTATACACTCGGTGGCAACGCAGACGGCTTTGCGCCGAAGCTTGGCGCAGGCAAGGGAAATGTATTCTACGGCTGTTATTCATGGGAAAATTCAGATGACGGCTGGGATTCTTACGATAAGGACAGCTTAACCTACAACCTGACATATACCAACTGTGCATGCTGGAACAACGGTGACCCGACCATTTTTACCGGGGAATACGATTATAATAACGGAAATGCGCTGGATACGGATTTACTTTTAGTAGAATTAATCAGCAAGAAGGATTCTTTTTTTGCAAGCAATTACAAAAAAGGAAAGTTCTCTCTGCCAGGCGGCAGCTTTATCCGCACCACACAGGGAACTTTAAGCATTGCAAACTGGAAAAGCAAATATGACGGCAATCCAAACGGATTTAAGTTCGGTTCAGTGAATACTACAAGCAGCTGTGTAAGAACCGTAACCAACTGTTTAGCCTTTGGACACAGCAGTAAAGGCTTTGATAACAATAACAGCTCCTGCACGGCATATTTAAGCAACTGCATTTCTTATGACAACGGCTACAATTATTATATGCCGCCGTTTACACTCAAGAAATTCAGCAATATCCTCAGCTTCTCAGGAGCATCTTCTAACAAGCTGCCAAGCGGATATACGGCTTCCATACCGTCTTCCTCAAAGCAGGCACAGATTAGAAGCACAGTCAATGCAACGGTAAGCAGTATTACAACACAGTGTAAGAACAATGTAATACCGGGAGAAGTATATTTTAATATTTTCAGTTAAGTAAATAGAAATGAAGTTGGGGCGAAAGCTCCCAACGAGGATGCCGGCACAGCAAAAGGCAGAAAATAAGCGTCACGGAAAAGTTTATGTTTCCGTGACGCATTTTTACTTTATAAATGTAGTGATGGTATTTCAGCAATACGCATTTGTAATATTCCTTTTCGTCTGATAATATGATGTAAAATTGATTTTTATATTGAAATAGGAGAAATGCGAAAATCCATAAATTAAAGATTTTCGCATAACAGAATTGTGCCACAGGCGTCACAATTCTGAATTTATCGCAGAACTGAATAAATTCAGTCCGCGATTCTTCCGGCATTAAAATGCCTACAGAATAGGAGAATGTTATGAAATATATTGACCTGCACTGTGATACGCTCACAGAGTTAAAAGAAGGGGAAACGCTAGTCCGGAATCATAAAAATGTAGATTTAAAATCCTTGAAAAAGGGCGGGTGTGTGATTCAGTGTGCATCCATTTTTATTCCGACAGGGACGTATACGGGAGTGGACAGAAAAGAAGCCATACAGACAGAGTATGACCGTGTAGTTTCCGTTTATAAACGCGAATTAAATGCCAACCCAAAAGAACTGTACAGGGTTCTGACCCGGCGGGATATACCGGATATCCGGCAGAACGATAAAATGCAGGATTTAGGCACGGGTATACTGCTTACGATTGAGGATGGCGGCGTTATGGGCGGAGAAATGCAGAAATTATACCGTGCGTATGAAGACGGTGTACGCCTTGTAACCCTGACATGGAATCATGAAAATGAAATCGGATACCCAAACAGCACAGACCGGGATATCATGCAGAAGGGCTTAAAACCGTTTGGATTTGAAGTACTTGAAGAAATGAACCGGCTCGGCATGGTAATTGATGTATCGCATTTATCGGACGGCGGATTTTTAAATGTGGCAGAGTTTGCAAAAAAGACAGGCATGCCGTTTGTAGCATCCCATTCCAATGCACGCGCCATAACGGCGCACCCACGCAATCTGCCTGATATGTATATAAGGAAGCTTTCGGAAGCGGGCGGCGTTATGGGCTTGAATTTTGCAGCGCATTTTCTTTCGGATACACAGCCGCCGGACGGTGAAAGCCGTATCTGCGATATGGTTACACACATTCTGCATATCCGCAAAATTGCAGGCAGTGAGGTGCTGGCAATCGGTTCGGATTTTGACGGGGTGGAGAGCCGGATGGAAATTGACAGTCCTGCCAAAATGGTCATGCTGTATGAAACACTTCATCAGACAGGGCTTTCGGAGGATGAACTGGAGAAAATATTTTACAAAAATGCACAAAGAGTATTGACCGCTGTTTTACGATAATCCCGGTTTTATAATTTTTTTTATTTTTTTCCGCTAAATTAATAATTATCCCGGCAGATTTATGGTATGATTATATATATGTGGTATTGGGGTTAAAAGTCCCCAAACGATGATTTTTACGGATTATGTGCTAGAACGAAGATTGGAAAGTGGATGGTCATGAGTAGAGTAATTGGAATTGACTTAGGGACAACAAATAGCTGCGTTGCAGTGCTGGAGGGCGATGTGCCGACAGTAATTGCCAATAAGGAAGGATACCGGACAACACCGTCTGTTGTGGCTTTTGCAAAAGACAAGACGATGCTTGTGGGAGATCCGGCAAGAAGGCAGGCGGCTGTCAATGCAGAGCGGACAATTTTTTCCATTAAACGTCATATGGGATCGGATTACAGAAAAAAGATTGACGGAAAAGCATATTCGCCGCAGGAAATATCTGCTTTTATTTTAATGAAGCTGAAAAAAGACGCAGAAGATTTTCTGGGGGATACGGTCACAGATGCCGTGATTACCGTACCGGCGTATTTTAACGATGCACAGCGGCAGGCGACTAAAGATGCGGGACGGATTGCTGGGTTAAATGTACTGCGTATCATCAATGAGCCGACTTCTGCAGCATTGGCATATGGTCTTGACAACGGACAGGCACAGAAAATTCTTGTCTATGATCTGGGCGGCGGCACATTCGATGTGTCCATTATTGAAATCGGCGACCATGTGATTGAAGTACTTGCAACGTCCGGTGACAATCATCTGGGCGGTGATGATTTTGATGAGCGCATTGTGCAGTATCTTGTGGAGCAGTTTAAAAAGACGGAGGGAATTAACCTGTCTAAGGATACGGCAGCGCTTCAGCGGTTAAAAGAAGAAGCGGAAAAAGCGAAAAAGGAGCTGTCATCCTGTATGACAACGAATATTAACCTGCCGTTTCTTGCGATGGCAAAAGACGGACCACATCATATGGATATCCAGCTTTCCCGCAGTAAATTTGAAGAACTGACCAAAGATTTGATTGAGCGGACGGTGATTCCGGTTGAAAATGCAATCCATGATGCAGGGCTTACAAAGTCACAGATTGATATGGTATTGCTGGTAGGCGGTTCAACAAGAATCCCGGCAGTGCAGGATAAAGTGCGAATCTTGATGGGCAAAGAGCCTTCAAGAAATGTTAATCCGGACGAATGTGTGGCAATCGGTGCGGCAGTCCAGGCAGGAAAGCTGGGCGGACAGCTTATGGCGGGTTCTGCGGCTTCTGAGATGATTTTAATGGATGTAACGCCGCTGTCGCTTTCAATTGAAACGGTAGGCGGTGTGTCAAGCCGTCTGATTGAGCGTAATACAACGATTCCTACAAGACACAGCCAGATATTTACGACTGCGGGCAATTTTCAGACAAGTGTAGATATCAAAGTGTTTCAAGGTGAGAGAAAATTTACAAGGGATAATAAACTGCTGGGGAATTTCCGCCTTTCGGGTATTAAGCGGGCAATGGCGGGTACACCGCAGATTGAAGTGACCTTTGATATTGATGCCAACGGCATTGTCAATGTATCGGCAAAGGATTTAGGCACGGGTCATGAACAGTCCATTACGATTACGTCCAGCTCCAATTTGTCCGAGGAGGAGATTGAGCGCGCAAAATGGGAAGCCCAGATGTACGGAAGACAGGATGAAGCAAAGACACAGCTGCTTGCGGTACGTCAGGAGGCAGTGCAGTTTGCAGGACAGGCGCAGGCAGAATTGGACAGCCATAAAAAAGAGTGGGAACGCAGTAAGAAAAAGGCGGTTAAAGAAATCCTCGGTAAGCTGAAACGTACTTTATATAAAGTGCCGCCGGAAAAGATTACGGCGGATTCTGCCGCAGTTATCCGTGATTTGCAGGAAGAGCTGCAGCGGGTATTAAACAGCTAGGACATTCCTGCACTTTCTAAAAATCTATAAAAATGCAGAACCGGGACAAAACAGACAGTTGAAAACATAACCTTGTATATGGTATGATGAAGTGTCAGATAGAAAGTGAAAATGCCGCATTGTGTGGCGGAATGGAGAGAAAATGGCTGGTTCTACATATGGAAACAGATTTAAGATTATGACATGGGGCGAATCCCATGGAGAAGCGTTAGGCGTTGTAGTGGACGGCTGCCCGGCGGGTTTAGAGCTTTGTGAGGAAGATATCCAGAAACTTCTTGATCGAAGAAAACCGGGACAGTCTAAATTTACGACACCCCGCAAAGAAGCTGATAAAGTAAAGATTCTGTCGGGCGTTTTTGAAGGGAAAACGACAGGAACACCGATATCCATGGTAGTATTTAATACCAATCAGCGCTCAGGCGATTATTCGGAGATTGCAGGATACTACAGACCGGGACATGCCGATTATACATTTGATGCAAAATACGGATTCAGGGATTACCGCGGCGGCGGAAGAAGTTCCGCAAGAGAAACGATTGGCAGGGTCGCAGCGGGTGCGATTGCGTTAAAGATTTTGGAAAGCCTTGGGATTACCCTGCACGCTTACGCAAAGGAAATCGGCGGAATTGCGATTGACTATGAAAAGTTTGATCTGCAGGCAGCACGCGAAAATGCATTTACAATGCCGGATAAGGAAGCGGCAGCAAAGGTTGAAGCGTATGCCACGCAAAAGATACAGGAGGGCGATTCAATCGGCGGTATCATTGAGTGTGTGGTTGAGGGTATGATGCCGGGAATCGGTGAACCCGTATTTGACAAGCTGGACGCTTCTCTTGGAAAAGCAATGCTTTCAATCGGTGCGGTTAAAGGCTTTGAAATCGGAAGTGGCTTTGAAGCGGCAAAGATGACCGGCAGCGAAAATAATGACAGCTTTGTCATGAAGGACGGAAAACTTACAAAAAAAACCAACCATGCAGGCGGCGTTTTAGGCGGCATGAGTGATGGCAGCAACATTGTATTCCGTGCGGCGGTTAAACCGACACCGTCTATTTCGGCAGTGCAGGATACGGTCAATAAAGATGGTGAAAATATTGAAATTTCCATTAAGGGCAGACATGACCCGATGATTGTGCCGCGTGCCGTAGTCGTTGTGGAAGCAATGACGGCGCTGACACTCGTGGATCTGATTTTTGAAAATATGACGGCAAGATTGGATGGAATCTGTGCCTTTTATAATAGAAGCAAGTAAGAGTAAGAAAGAGGAAAGAGATGTATCGTTTATTAAAAACAGACGGGCGTGCAAAACGCGGTGAATTACAGACCGTGCATGGAACAATCCAGACACCTGTATTTATGAATGTCGGAACAGTAGCAGCCATTAAGGGTGCCGTATCGACAATGGATTTAAAGGAAATCGGAACACAGGTGGAATTGTCAAACACATATCATCTGCATGTACGTACCGGGGACAAACTGATTAAGGAGATGGGCGGTCTGCATAAGTTTATGAACTGGGACAGACCGATTCTGACCGATTCGGGTGGATTTCAGGTGTTTTCCCTTGCAGGTCTTAGAAAGATTAAAGAAGAAGGCGTAACTTTCCAGTCTCACATTGACGGCAGAAAGATTTTTATGGGTCCGGAAGAAAGTATGCAGATTCAGTCTAACTTAGGTTCTACAATTGCCATGGCATTTGATGAATGTGCACCGGCGAAGGCAGAACGCGATTATGTGGAAAAGTCTGTTGCCCGTACAACGCGCTGGCTGGCACGCTGTAAAAAAGAAATGCAACGCTTGAATTCCCTGCCGGATACCGTTAATCCAAACCAGCTTTTATTTGGTATCAATCAGGGTGCAGTTTATGCAGATATCCGTATTGATCATGCAAAACGTATTTCGGAACTGGATTTGCCGGGCTATGCAGTCGGCGGACTTGCAGTCGGTGAAACCCATGAAGAAATGTACCACGTACTCGATGAAACCGTTCCGTATCTGCCGCAGGACAAGCCGACTTATCTGATGGGTGTCGGTACACCGGCAAATATTCTGGAAGCGGTAGACAGAGGGATTGACTTCTTTGATTGTGTATATCCGTCCAGAAACGGAAGACACGGGCATGTGTATACAAAGTTTGGTAAAATCAATCTTTTTAACGCACAGTACGAAAAGGACGACAGACCGATTGAAGAAGGCTGTCAGTGTCCGGTCTGCAAAAACTATACGAGAGCATATGTACGCCATCTTTTAAAGGCAAAAGAAATGCTTGGTATGCGTTTCTGTGTACTGCATAATCTGTACTTCTACAATCATTTAATGGAGGATATCCGGGGAGCGATTGAAGAAGGAAGATACAGTGCCTTTAAGAAAGAACGCCTGGAAATGTTAAATACCTATGATAAAAAGTAAAAAATTATAAACAAAATGTTTTTTAGTGGACAGAAAGAATAAATTCCGCTATTATAGAGTGTATGTGTCAGGGACACGTATGTTATTACATTTGAAAGTATATTTTAGGAGGCAAATTAAAATGGGTTCAATCGGAATTATCGTTATTTATGTCGTTGCATTAGGACTGATGATGTATTTTCTTGCAATCAAGCCACAGAAGAAACAGCAGAAGGCACAGCAGCAGTTAATGGATTCAATCGAAATCGGCGATTATGTATTAACAACAAGCGGTTTCTACGGCGTAATTATGGATATTACAGATGATGATGTTATTGTAGAATTCGGTAACAACAAAAACTGCCGTATCTCCATGCAGAAGAAAGCTATTGCACAGGTAGAAAAGGCAAAGAGTTCGGAAGAATAAGTAATGAAAGTACAGACACCGGAGCGGAAAGCATCAATTCCCGCTTCGGTGTCTTTTGTTATTCATTTATCAGGCATTACATATTGAAAAATACATAAAAATACGTTATGATAATAAACAATAACCTTTTTCATACATAAATATGAAAGTGGAGAAGTATTCAGGGGCGACAGGTACGGGTAGAACCCGCCGGATTCCTGTAAGAAAAGAGAAAGACAGGTGGTAGTAGCATGGATTGTAAAATAACATTAATTCCGGGAGACGGAATCGGACCGGAAATCGTAAGAGAGGCCGTAAAGGTATTAGATGCTGTGGGAAAGAAGTATGAGCATCATTTTACCTATGAAAAGATTTTAATGGGCGGTTGTTCCATTGATGCATACGGTGTGCCACTTACAGATGAGGCAATTGCTGTAGCAAAGGCATCCGATGCTGTATTACTGGGGGCAGTCGGCGGCAATGTCGGCAACTCCAAGTGGTATGACGTTGCTCCAAATTTAAGACCGGAGGCAGGACTGTTAAAGATTCGTAAGGAACTGGAATTGTTTGCCAATATTCGTCCTGCATATTTATACAATGAATTAAAAGATGCGTGTCCGTTAAAGCAGGAAGTAATCGGGGACGGATTTGACATGGTTATCATGAGAGAATTAACCGGCGGACTGTATTTTGGTGAACGACACACAGAAGAAGTAAACGGTGTCGTAACAGCAACCGATACGCTCACTTATAATGAAGAAGAAATCAGAAGAATTGCCATTAAAGGCTTTGAAATTGCCATGAAGCGCAGAAAGAAGCTGACAAGCGTGGATAAGGCAAATGTTCTTGATTCTTCAAGACTTTGGAGAAAGGTTGTAAAGGAAGTTGCAAAGGATTATCCGGAAGTTGAAGTAAGCGATATGCTTGTAGACAACTGTGCAATGCAGCTGGTTATGAATCCGGGACAGTTTGATGTGATTTTAACAGAGAATATGTTTGGTGATATTTTATCCGATGAAGCCAGCATGATTACCGGTTCAATCGGTATGTTATCCAGTGCCAGCTTAGGAAAGACAAAACTCGGATTATATGAACCAAGCCACGGTTCTGCACCGGATATTGCAGGCAAAGACATTGCCAATCCGATTGCCACCATTTTAAGTGCGGCAATGATGCTTCGCTACTCACTGGATTTAGATAAGGAAGCAGATGCCATCGAAGCGGCAGTAGCACAGGTATTAAAGGAAGGCTACAGAACCGTGGACATTATGGCAGACGGCATGCAGCAGTGCTCAACAACAAAGATGGGCGATTTAATCGCAGAACGTGTTTAAGATACGGATATAAAAATGTAAAATCTGTTATGAAGCCGGAATCCCGTTTATGCAGATACAGCGGGATTTCAGGCTTTCATGTTTAGAATAAAAAGAAAAGAAACGGAGAACAGTCATGAAAAGTGATAACGTTAAAAAAGGAATGCAGCAGGCACCACACCGCTCGCTGTTTAACGCATTAGGCTTTACAAAGGAAGAAATGGATAAGCCGCTCGTTGGTATTGTAAGCTCTTACAATGAAATTGTACCGGGACACATGAATCTGGATAAGATTGTAAATGCCGTAAAATTAGGTGTTGCAGAAGCAGGCGGTGTACCGGTTGTATTTCCGGCAATCGCAGTCTGTGACGGTATTGCAATGGGACATATCGGCATGAAATATTCTCTTGTAACAAGAGATCTGATTGCGGATTCCACAGAATGTATGGCACTGGCACATCAGTTTGATGCACTTGTTATGGTGCCAAACTGCGATAAGAATGTACCGGGACTTTTAATGGCAGCAGCAAGAGTGAATGTGCCGACTGTATTTGTCAGCGGCGGTCCGATGCTTGCAGGTCATGTAAAGGGTAAAAAGAGAAGTCTTTCATCCATGTTTGAAGCAGTCGGTTCTTATGCAGCCGGTTCAATGACGGAAGACGATGTACGTGAATTTGAAGAAAAAGTATGTCCGACATGCGGTTCATGCTCCGGCATGTATACGGCAAACTCCATGAACTGTCTGACAGAAGCACTGGGTATGGGACTTCGCGGCAACGGTACAATCCCGGCAGTATATTCTGAAAGAATCAAGCTGGCAAAACATGCCGGTATGGCAGTGATGGATATGTACCGCAAGAATATCCGTCCAAGAGATATTATGACAAAAGAAGCAATCATGAATGCACTGACAGTCGATATGGCATTAGGCTGTTCTACCAACAGTATGTTACATCTTCCTGCCATTGCGCATGAAATCGGCTTTGATTTTGATATTAAATTTGCAAATCCAATCAGCGAAAAGACACCGAACCTGTGCCATTTAGCACCGGCAGGTCCTACTTATATGGAAGATTTAAATGAAGCGGGCGGCGTATATGCGGTTATGAAGGAACTGGCTGATGCAGGACTTCTGAATACTGACTGCATGACCGTAACAGGAAAGACGGTCGGAGAAAATATTAAAAATGCGGTAAACTTAAATCCGGAAGTCATAAGACCGTTAGATAACCCATATAGTAAGACAGGCGGACTTGCGGTATTGAGCGGAAATCTTGCACCGGACGGCAGTGTTGTAAAGCGTTCAGCCGTTGTAGATGAAATGATGGTTCATGAAGGTCCGGCAAGAGTCTTTGACTGTGAAGAAGATGCGATTGCGGCAATTAAGGGCGGCAGGATTGTAGCAGGCGATGTCGTTGTAATCCGCTATGAAGGACCAAAGGGTGGTCCGGGTATGAGAGAAATGTTAAATCCGACTTCTGCAATTGCAGGCATGGGCTTGGGTTCAAGCGTTGCACTGATTACAGACGGACGTTTTTCCGGTGCAAGCCGCGGTGCTTCTATCGGACACGTTTCACCGGAAGCAGCAGTCGGCGGACCGATTGCACTGGTAGAAGAAGGCGATATCATTAAGATTAACATTCCAGCATTAACATTGGAACTGGCAGTATCTGATGAAGAACTTGCAGCAAGAAAAGCAAAATGGCAGCCACGTGAACCGAAGGTTACAACAGGCTACTTAAAGAGATATGCTTCATTAGTAACCTCAGGAAACAGAGGGGCTGTTCTTCAGGTACCGGAAAATGAACAGTAACAAAAAGGTCAGTGGGTACCGGTATGAAAAATAGAATATAAAGGAAGGAAAGATACATGAAGTTAAATGGCTCAGAAATCATTGTAGAATGTTTAAAAGAACAAAATGTGGATACAATTTTTGGTTATCCGGGCGGCGCAATTCTGAATGTATACGATGCGTTATACAAACATTCAGATGAGATTACACATATTCTGACATCTCATGAACAGGGTGCTTCCCATGCAGCAGACGGTTATGCAAGAGCAACGGGAAAGGTTGGCGTATGTTTTGCAACATCCGGTCCGGGTGCGACAAATCTCGTAACGGGAATTGCCACAGCATATATGGATTCGATTCCGGTTGTTGCAATTACCTGTAATGTAACCGTTCCGCTGTTAGGTAAGGACAGCTTTCAGGAAATCGATATTGCAGGTGTGACAATGCCGATTACAAAGCATAACTTTATTGTTAAAGACGTAACAAAGCTGGCAGATGTTATCCGTGCGGCATTCCGGATTGCAAAGGAAGGCAGACCGGGTCCTGTTTTAATTGATGTAACAAAGGATGTAACGGCAGCAGAATGTGATTATATCAAGGAAACACCGAAGACAATTGAACGTCAGACAGATACGATTAAAGAAGAAGATGTGGAACGTGCCGTTGAAATGATTAAGGCATCAAAGCGTCCATACGTTTTTGTCGGCGGTGGTGTCATTGCTTCGGATGCTTCTGATGAGCTGGCGAGATTTGTAAAGAAGATTGATGCGCCGGTTGCAGATTCCCTGATGGGCAAAGGCGCATTTGACGGAACAGACCCGCATTATACAGGGATGCTTGGTATGCATGGTACAAAGACGTCTAACTTCGGAGTATCTGAATGTGACCTGCTGATTGCCATTGGTGCGAGATTCTCAGATCGTGTAACCGGTAATGCAAATAAATTTGCAAAAAATGCAAAGATTCTTCACTTTGATATCGATGCAGCAGAGATTAATAAGAATATCCATTCTGATGCAAGCGTTGTCGGTGATGCCCTTGAAATCTTAAAACGTGTCAATGCAAAGTTAGAACAGCAGGACAGACATGAGTGGCTGGAACATATCCACGATTATGAGAAACAGTATCCGATGGCATATCGTAAGGACTGCTTAAACGGACCGCTCATTATGGAAAAAATTTATGAGCTGACAAAGGGTGAAGCGATTATTTCAACTGATGTCGGACAGCATCAGATGTGGGCAGCACAGCATTACAAATATAAAAAGCCAAGAACGCTGCTTACATCAGGCGGTCTTGGTACAATGGGCTACGGACTTGGTGCGGCAATTGGAGCCAAGGTAGGCTGCAAGGATAAAACAGTCATCAACATTGCAGGTGATGGCTGCTTCAGAATGAATATGAACGAAGTGGCAACAGCAACCCGTTATAACATTCCGGTTATCGAGATTATTTTCAATAACCATGTACTCGGTATGGTACGCCAGTGGCAGGATTTATTCTACGGAAAACGCTATTCGGCAACTGTTCTGGATGATTGTGTGGATTTTGTCAAAGTGTCGGAAGGCATGGGGGCAAAGGGCTACCGTGTCCAGACGATTGAGGAATTTGAAGCAGCATTAAAGGATGCAATGGCATTAAATATTCCGTGTGTCATTGACTGTCTTATTGACAGAGAAGATAAAGTATTCCCGATGGTTTCACCGGGTGCGGCAATTTCAGAAGCATTTGACAGAAAAGATTTAGACAGAATGAACTCAGAAAAATAAAGAATTGAGTTGACAGGAACACTTTAATGGAATAAAATGTCAAATAATAGTTTTAAAACTTGTAGGAGGAAAGAAAAGTGGCAAGAGTTTATAATTTTAGTGCAGGTCCGGCAGTATTACCGGAGGAAGTATTGAAGGAAGCAGCAGATGAAATGCTGGATTATCAGGGTTCAGGACAGTCTGTTATGGAGATGAGCCATCGTTCTAAAGTATACGATAACATCATCAAAGAAGCAGAAGCAGATTTAAGAGAACTGATGAATATCCCGGATAATTATAAGGTATTATTCTTACAGGGCGGTGCATCCCAGTTTTTCGCAGAAGTTCCGATGAACCTTATGAAGAATAAGAAAGCAGCTTACATTATCACAGGACAGTGGGCAAAGAAAGCTTATAAAGAAGCTCAGATTTACGGTGAAGCCGTTGCAGTTGCTTCATCTGAGGATAAGACATTCTCGTACATACCGGATTGTTCGGATCTGGATATTCCGGAAGATGCCGATTATGTTTACATCTGTGAAAACAATACAATTTATGGTACAAAATTCAAGACTCTTCCAAACACAAAGGGACATCTGCTTGTATCGGATGTTTCATCCTGTTTCTTATCTGAGCCGATTGATGTAACAAAGTACGGCGTTGTATACGGCGGCGTTCAGAAGAACATCGGACCGGCCGGTGTGGTTATTGCAATTATCAGGGAAGACCTGATTACAGATGACGTATTACCGGGAACACCGACCATGTTAAAGTGGAAGACACAGGCAGATGCAGATTCTCTTTACAATACACCTCCTTGCTATAATATTTATATCTGCGGCAAGGTATTTAAGTGGATTAAGAAGATGGGCGGTTTAAGCGCCATGAAGGAACATAACGAAAAGAAAGCAAAGATTCTGTATGATTTCCTTGACGAGAGCAGGTTATTTAAGGGAACTGTTGTAAAAGAAGACCGTTCTTTAATGAATGTTCCTTTTGTAACCGGTGACAAGGAACTGGATGCAAAATTTGTTGAAGAAGCAACAAAAGCAGGCTTTGTAAACTTAAAGGGACACAGAACCGTTGGCGGTATGAGAGCATCTATTTACAATGCAATGCCAATCGAAGGTGTGGAAAAACTGGTTGAGTTTATGAAGAAGTTTGAAAAGGAGAATACAAAATAATGGTAAACGTACATTGCTTAAATAATATTGCCTCTGTAGGTCTTGACCTTTTTTCAGATGACTACAATATGGAGAGTTCTTATGAAGATGCACAGGCAGTTCTTGTAAGAAGTGCCAAAATGCATGATATGGAATTAAATGATCATTTACTTGCAATTGCAAGAGCCGGTGCAGGAGTCAATAATATTCCACTTGATAAATGTGCAGAAGCCGGTATTGTTGTATTTAATACACCGGGTGCGAATGCCAATGCCGTAAAAGAACAGGTGCTAGCAGCAATGCTGTTAGCTTCCCGTGATTTAATCGGCGGTAATCAGTGGGTTGCTGAAAATAAAGACAATGCAGATATTGCAAAAGCAACCGAAAAGGCAAAGAAAGCTTTTGCAGGACAGGAATTAAAGGGTAAGAAGCTTGGCGTTATCGGTCTTGGCGCAATCGGACAGCTTGTTGCCAATGCAGCCATTGCACTGGGTATGGATGTTTACGGTTATGATCCGTATCTTTCAGTCAATGCTGCTTGGAATCTTTCAAGCAAGGTTACGCATATTGTCAATGTAGAAGACATTTATAAAGAATGTAATTATATTACCATTCATGTTCCGGCATTAGACAGTACAAAGGGGATGATTAACAAAGCTGCATTTGATTTAATGCAGGATGGTACAATTATCGTCAACTGTGCAAGAGATGTTCTTGTCGATGAAACAGCAATCGGTGAGGCTTTAAAGTCCGGCAGGGTAAAGAAGTATGTAACAGACTTCCCGAATCCGACAACTGCCGGAATGGAAGGTGCAATTGTACTTCCACACCTTGGGGCTTCTACCGCAGAAGCAGAAGATAACTGTGCAGTGATGGCAGTCAAGGAATTGAGAAATTACATTGAAAACGGTAATATTATAAATTCTGTAAATTATCCTGCCTGTGATATGGGTGTCTGCACGGCTACAGGACGAATTGCAGTCTGCCACAAAAATGTTCCGGCTGTTATCAGCAAGATTACAACGATTCTTGGCGATGCAGGTGTAAATATTGAGGAAATGGCAAATAAATCCAGAGGCGATTATGCATATTCTTTATTTGATGTTGATAAGAATGTAGATGACAGTGTGATTGATAAACTGGCTTCTATTGAAGGAATCATCAAAGTCAGGGTCGTAAAATAATAAATTCAGAGCTGTTTTCCACAATTGGAGGAGAACAGCTCTTTTTTTTGCTTTGATTTTAGAAATGTTTGTTTACTTAAACAAATGGGTACGGTATAATAATAAAAAAATACAAATGTGATAGTGGAGGAGTGAAAATGAACAGCGGGATAAATCCAAAAGAAAAAGATTATGAGCTGGCAAGGGAGAATACCGTTGCCATGAATTGCCACTTTTTAGTATGCGGAATCATTTCCATTGCTTATTTTGTGGAATTTTTAAAAGGTGACGGCACCCTGTTGTATGTACTGGCAACCATTATTTTAGCAATGGGACCGGTAGTAGGAGAAATTATCTGCTATAAAAAACAGCATGATACAAAGATGATTAAGCATTTCGTAGGAATTGGCTATGCAATTTTATATACATTTGTAATGTTTACAACCAATAATCACTTTACGTTTGTATATGTTATTCCCATGCTGATTGCCATTACGGTATACAATGATTTTAAGTATTCGCTGCCGATTGAAGTGGGGGTGGTAATTGTCAATGTTATACAGCTGGCATTGTTTTTTAAAAGAGGGATTTATACGAAAGCGGATATGGCATCTGTGGAAATCCAGTTCTTTGTTATTGTACTGATTTGTGGTATTCAGCTGTATGTCTCAATTGTGGCAGAAAAGTTGAATCAGAAGAAGCTTGCAGAGTTGAAGGCAGAACATGAAAAGACAGAAGAATTGCTGACGCGGATTATGGATACATCCGATAAGATGACACAGCAGATTGCAGAAAGTGCACAAAAGACGGCATCGCTTGGTGAAAGCATGCAGGCAATGAAAGAATCCATGGAAGAAGTCAATTCCGGGTCTAACGATACGGCAGAAGCAGTGCAGAGCCAGTTAAACCAGACCGAAGAAATTCAGGCAATGGTAGAGCAGGTTGAAAAAGGTACAGAGAATATCATTGACAGTATGAATCAGAATAAAGAAGCCATTGCGCAGGGAAATGCAAATGTCGGTATTCTTGTAAAACAGGCAGAAGAAACGGTTGAATCCGGCAAAAAGGTGACAGAAGAACTTTCACAGCTGGATACATATATGAGCCAGATGAATTCAATTCTGGATATTATTAACAGTATTACGTCACAGACAAGTCTTCTGGCGTTAAATGCAAGCATTGAAGCGGCGAGAGCCGGAGATGCGGGACGTGGTTTTGCAGTTGTTGCTTCCGAGATTTCACAAATGGCACAGCAGACGAAAGATTCCACGGTACAGATTTCGCAGCTGATTGAAAATGTATCCAATGCCATTCAAATGGTGGTTGAGGTCAGCAGCAGTATGATTTCAATGATTGAAAGCCAGAATGAAACCACTGAAAAGACAGCAGAAAGCTTTACGGTTATTGAAAAGAATTCGGACAATGTATACGGACATTCTAATGAACTGGCAGCCTATGTTACAAAGTTAGCCGATGCGAACAAGAAAATTATTGACAGCATTTCTACTATTTCGGCAATTTCCGAAGAAGTGGCTGCACACGCAAGTGATACGCTTTCCGCAACAGAAAGCAACAATGTGATTGTGGAAGAACTGGCAGCGTTAAGCGGACAGCTTGAAACACTGGCACAGGAATTAAAAGAACAGTAAAAAGGGGCAGAGGATGACCCCGGAAAAGAGGACATATGGCAGTAATCAGACCTTTTGAATGTGTACGCCCGCAGGCAGAAAAAGCAGAGCGGGTGGCGGCACTTCCGTATGATGTATACAACAGAGAAGAAGCGTGCAGGGAAGTTGCCCGCGAGCCGCTTTCATTTTTGAAAATAGACCGTGCGGAAACACAGTTTGACAGTTCAGTCGATACCTATGCGCCGGAAGTTTATGCAAAGGCAAAAGAACTTTTGGAAAACGCCATTGCAGACGGTACATTTGTTAAAGACAGTGATCAGGCATATTATATTTATGAACTTACAATGGACGGCAGAGTGCAGACAGGACTTGTGGCATGTGCTTCAATTGATGACTACGAATCCAATGTCATTAAAAAACATGAAAATACAAGAGCTGATAAGGAATTAGACCGCATTACGCATGTGGATACCTGTAATGCGCAGACCGGTCCGATATTTTTAGCATACCGTGCCAATGCCGTGATTAATGGTGAGATTGATAAGGCAAAGAAAAATTCTTCTTTATATAATTTTGTATCGCCGGACGGGGTCCGTCATCAGGTATGGAAAATCAGCGAACCGCAGTCCGTTAAAGCAATCCGCGGTGCATTTGAAGGAATTTCATCTATATATATTGCAGATGGACATCACAGAGCCGCTTCAGCAGTTAAAGTCGGCTTAAAGCGCCGTGCCGAAAACCCACAGTATACGGGAAAAGAAGAATTTAATTATTTCCTGTCTGTGCTGTTTCCGGACGAGCAGTTAAAGATTCTGGACTATAACAGGGTGTTAAAGGATTTAAACGGTTATACCGAACAGGATTTTTTGGAAAAAGTTAAAGAAAAATTTACAGTTGAAGAAAGTGCTGTGCAGGTGCATCCGGACAAGCAGGGAACCTTTGGCATGTATCTGGGAAAGAAGTGGTATCGGCTGACGGCAAAGCCGGAAATCTTATCGGATGACCCGGTAGACGGTCTGGATGTGTCTGTTTTGCAAAATGCCCTGTTGTCGCCGGTACTTGGCATTAAAGACCCAAAGACCGATGCACGCATTGATTTTGTAGGTGGTATCCGTGGAATTGGAGAACTGGAAAGACGCTGCGAAACAGATTGTGTACTGGCATTTTCAATGTATCCGACATCAATTGCACAGCTTTTTGCCGTGGCAGATGCAGGACGGCTGATGCCGCCGAAGTCCACATGGTTTGAACCAAAGCTGCGCAGCGGACTGTTTATACATCAGATTTAAAAATATGGAGAAATGTGAAAAATCATAAATCACAATTTTTCACATAGATATTTGTTTTGAGCGAAAACAAATATCATAGATGGCAGATGAGAATCGCCTGCGCGAATTTCTCATCGCCGCTTCGCGACAAAGTCGCTCAGAAATGAGGAAAATGTGAAAAATCATAAATCATAATTTTTTACATAACTAATTGTGCCGCAGGCGTCACAATTAGATTTATCGCAGGACAAAATCAATCATTTTGTCCGCGGTTCCTCCAGCATTAAAATGCCTGCGGAATTGGAGAAGAATATGATTCATCAAACGATAGAACTGGATATTGATTATGAGCGGGCGGGGATTTTACATAAGGGACAGAAAGCGACACTGACAACTTATATTAAGGAAATGTATCCGGGGATGCAGAAGCCGTTTCATAGACCAATGGTTTTAATCTGTCCGGGCGGCGGCTATGAACATCATTCGCCGCGGGAAGGGGAAGCGGTTGCAGTGAAACTGCTCTCACTTGGCATGAATGCGGCAATTTTAAGATACAGTCTGATTCCCGATGAATTTCCGTGTGCGCTGTACGAAGCGGCGTACGCTGTACGGTATCTGCGGGAACATGCTAAAGAATGGGACTGTGACCCGGATAAAATTATTATCGCCGGTTTTTCGGCGGGGGGACATGTAGCGGCAAGTCTTGGAACAATGTGGAACAGCAAAGAACTGGAAGGGTTTGTCAAAGAGTACCTGCATACAGAGCCGGAAATGATAAGGCCGGATGGCATGCTGCTTGGATATCCGGTGATTACATCCGGGGAGAAAGCCCACAGAAAATCATTTGAAAGACTGCTTGGGACACGTTATGAGCAGCTGCTTGAGAGTGTATCACTGGAAGAACGTGTAACGAAAGACACACCGCAGACCTTTTTATGGCATACAGTCACAGACGGTGCTGTACCGGTAGAAAATTCCATGCTGTTTGCACAGGCATTGCAAAAAGAACATATTGGATTTGAATTGCACCTTTTTCCACACGGTAATCACGGACTTGGACTTGGAACGCGGGAAACAGATACCGCAGACGGAACACATTTCCAGCCGGAAGTATCCGTCTGGCCGGAATTATTTGCAACGTGGGTGGAAAATTTATAAAAAAGAATGGAGATTAGTATGAATCGGTTATATCAATTCATGAACTGGCCTGAAATTGAAGGACTGGTATATTCAGAGTGCAGTCATCCGATGGAGCTGCTCGGTGCGCATATGTGCAGGGATGGTATGCTGGTACAGGTTTTCCGTCCCGATGCGGTCGAGGCAGAGATTCATATTGCGGGGAGAAAAAAAGCGTACGCTTGTGAAAAGGTTGACGAATCAGGCTATTTTGCGGTCTGTATTCCGATAAAGAAACAGACTGCCTATACTGTCTGTATTGAAGATATCAAAGGACAGAAAAAAGAATATATAGACCCTTATGCGTGCGGCACGGCTTTAACGGCAGAGCAGCACAAAAAACTTGCGGCAGGCGATGACTGGGAAGCATACCGGCTTTTTGGCGCGCATGAGCGCACTGTGGGCGGAATCCGCGGCGTTTGCTTTGCTGTATGGGCACCCAATGCACAGCGTGTCAGTGTGGTAGGTGATTTTAATCACTGGGACGGACGGATTTTTCCGATGGAAAAACATGAGGACAGTGGTATCTTTGAACTGTTTATACCTGAAATGAAGGCAGGCACAGCCTATAAATATGAAATTAAATTTAAAGGCGGCAATATTGCGGTAAAGACAGACCCGTACTGTAGACAGTGCGACGCCGGTCAGGGCTTTGCATCGGTTGTGTATGCAGATATTCCGTTTGCATGGGAAGATGGTGCATGGCAGAAGGCGGAAGAAAACCGGGATATAGAAAAAGAACCGGCTGCCATTTATGAAATATCACCGGAAACCTGTCGACAGATTAAAGAACCGGAGCAGTTCGCGGCACAGATTGCAAAACTTGGATACACACATATTGAACTGCAGGCGGTAGCGCAGTATGACAGCAGACGCAGAAATCTCCGGGAAACAGCAGGCTATTTCGCACCTGCGGATATTTTTGGTACGCCGGATGACTTGAAGCGCCTTGTCAATGCAATGCACAAAGAAAATATCGGTGTTATTGCAGACTGGAATGCTGCATTTATGGGAAATCTTCCATCAGGGCTTACGTGGTTTGACGGAACGAACCTTTATGAGAGCAGTGCATTCTGCCTGACACCGGATGCAGATGTGGCGGTATCCTCATTCCAATATGGAAAGCCACAGGTAAAAATGTTTTTAATTTCCAATGCAATCATGTGGATAAAGGAGTATCATATAGACGGGCTTTTTGTAGATGAAGTGGCAAGTGCGCTGTACTTAGACTATGGCCGCGCACCGGGCGAGTGGATTCCGAATCTTTACGGTGAAAATGAAAATCTCGATGCGGTTGCATTTTTCAAACAGCTAAAAAAAGTGCTGATAAAAGAAAAATGTCCGGCGGTTCTGATTGCGCAGGATTCCAGTACGTGGGGCAGGGTGACCGGCAGCCATGAAGATGCACTGGGGTTTGATTTTAAATGGAACCACGGCTGGAAAAATGATTTTGATAAATTTATGCAGAGTGACCCGCTTTTCAGAAAGGGTGTATATCAGAAACTGACAGATAATATGCTGTATTTTTACAGTGAATTTTTTATACAGGAACTGCATATAACCGAACAGGAACTGCCGGGCAGCAATGATGAGGAAAAACATGCCAATATGCGTCTTGCAACGGCATATCAGTATTGTTATCCAGGTAAAAAGCGGACGGCGGAAAACTGTACCGGCACATTGCCGCAAAGCTTTATGGAAGCATTAAATGCATTTTATAAGGAACATCCTGCATTATATACCGCAGATTATGAACCGGAGGGCTTTGCATGGACAGATACGCAGGATGAACAGGAAACGGTGCTGGCATTTGTGCGCCGGAGTATGGTATCAGACAGTACATCGCAGGATTTGCTGGTAATTGCAAATTTCACACCGGTTGTCCGTAAGGATTTCCGTATGGGTATTTTAGAGCCGGGTAAATATAGGGAAATTTTTAATACAGATGCAGCACATTTCGGTGGACAAAACATTTTAAATGAACAGCAGCTGTCTTCGGAAAAGGTGGAAAGAAACGGCTGTGAAAATTCTATTGTACTGGATTTACCGCCGCTGGCACTAACCGTTTATGCGTATGAACCGTTTACAAAACTGGAACTGGAAGAAATCCAAATCCGGGAAGAAGCTGAACTTGCGGCAAAGGCAGCACAGGAACAGGCATGGCAGGCAGAACAGCTGAAAGTCAAAGCCGAAGAAGAAGCACAGGCTGCCCTTGAAGCGCAAAAACAGGCTGAACTTGCGGCAAAGGCGGCACAGCAGGCGTGCGAAGAAGCCGAAAAACAGGCACAGGAGGCAGAAGCTGCCAAGTTAAAAATCGAGCAGGAAACCAAAAAGAAGCTTGCGGCTTTAAAGCGCCGGAAATAAGTAGCCCGGGATAAAATGCCCCAACAGGCGTAAAAGCTGAAAAAAACAAAAAAGAAAACAAAAAATGGAGGAAATCATGAATTATTTTGTCGCACTTAGTTCGGCACAGGATACGGCAGAACAAATTGAGTTTTTCTTTTCAAAAGCAAATCTGATTGCACTGTTTAATAAATTGTGCAACTGGAGTGTCAGTCTGGCAGGAAAAATCATTATGGCACTGATTGTCTGGCAGATTGGAAAACGTCTGATTATCTGGCTGGTTAAGATTATTGTAAAAGCACTCGGAAAAAGTGATCTGGATGTCGGCGTAGCCAGATTTATCGGTTCAATTACAAAGTTTGCAGGATATGCCATTTTAATACTAATCGTAGTGGGAATACTGGGAATTCCAACAGCCTCGCTGATTACGGTATTTGGTTCAGCGGCACTGGCAGTCGGTATGTCCTTACAGGGCAGTTTGTCAAACTTTGCAGGTGGAATTTTACTTTTGATATTTAAGCCGTTTAAAATCGGCGATTATATCATATCGGGAAGCTGTGAAGGAACGGTTGTGTCCATTGAGCTTTTATACACCAAACTGCATACAATTGATAACAAGATTATCATGATGCCAAACGGCACCCTGTCCAACTCGAATATTATCAATGTTGGTGCGGAAGAAGTGCGAAGACTGGATATCCAGATTGGCGTGGGATATCAGACGGATTTATCCAAGGCAAAGGCACTGCTGATGGAATGCTTAAACCGCAAGGAAGAAATCATCAAAGACAAAGATGTCCGCGTTATTGTAAAGAGTCTGGACGAAAGCTGTATTACACTCGAAACCAGAGCGTGGGTTGCCAATGACAAATATTGGGATACCCGCTTTGAACTGTTAGAAGAATACAAAAAGATATTTGATGAAAACGGCATTGAAATTCCGTTTAACCAGTTAGACGTACATATTACAAAGTAAATATAAAAAGATACAGACTAAAAGAGCTGTCACATGAAAATGTGGCGGCTCTTTTTAGTGCGCCTTGCGGCGCACGCCGCTAATGTGAATTTCTTTCATATTTTTTACGCAGATTTTACAAACTTTGGACACATTTAATGGATAAACTATCCAACATAAGGAAATGCATTTTTAAAAAACAAAGGGAGGGATGCACATGGCAATCGAAGTATTTAACCGATATGAGAAAAAATACATGTTAAATGCCATACAGTACGAAAAACTGACACAGGCAATCAGTGAATATATGGTTGTGGATGCGTATAACCGCGATAAGCCGTTCTATGAAATCAGCAACATTTATTATGATACACCGGATAATACATTAATCCGGGCATCGATTGAAGGACCGGTGTATAAAGAAAAGCTCCGCATGAGAAGCTATGGAACACCAAAGGAAACAGATCATGTTTTTGTTGAAATTAAAAAGAAGTACAAAGGCATTGTCAACAAGCGGCGTACGATTATGCCGTTAAATGAAGCCTATGACTATTTAAACCATCATCGGGTGCCGGATATGGAAAATCCGCAGATGAACCGGCAGGTATTCCGGGAAATCGATTATTTCTGCCATACCTATAATTTAGTGCCGAAGGTTTATTTATCCTATGAACGGCGGGCATATTTTGAAAAAAACGATGGGGATTTCCGTGTTACATTTGACAAAAATATCACAACCCGCAGGGAAGATGTCCGGTTAGAGAGCGGAAGCTATGGTCAGCAGCTTTTACCGGAAAATACGTATCTGATGGAAATTAAAATCAACAGGGCAGTGCCGCTGTGGTTTACAAGGATTTTATCGGAACTGGAAATTTATCCCGTATCTTTTTCAAAATACGGAACAGAATATAAAAAATATGTTATGGAAAATCAAAGAATGAATGGAGGAGAAACATTATGTTTGAATCAATATTTACAAGTACAGCGCAGGATACAATTAGCATTGGTCCAGCCATGTTAGGGCTTTTTACGGCACTCGTGTTAGGACTTTTAATTGGCATCGCTTATATGATTGCCTGCAAAAAAGACGGTTACAACAAAAACTTTATCATCGGTCTGGTACTGCTTCCGGCGATTGTGTCTGTTGTTATCTTATTAATCGGCAGTAACGTAGCAAGAGCATTTTCAATGGCAGGCGCATTTGCACTGGTTCGCTTCAGAAGTGCACCGGGTAATGCAAAAGATATTGCCGTCGTATTTTTCACCATGGCAGCAGGACTTGCCTGCGGACTCGGATATGTTGCATTTGCAGCCATATTTGCAGTTGTGATTATACTTGTTTTAATCGTACTTTCTGTCTCAAACTTCGGCGATATGGCATCCGGAAACCGCCAGTTAAAGATTACAATCCCGGAAAACTTAAATTATACCGATGCGTTTAACGAAGTTTTTGACAGCTATACCACAAACAGCCAGCTTCGCAAAGTAAAGACAACCAACATGGGAACCCTGTTTGAACTTACATACACGGTCGCATTAAAAAAAGATGTCAATGAAAAGAACTTTATTGACGCACTGCGTGTAAAAAACGGCAACTTAAATATTGTGCTTGGCATTCCTGAAACGGAAAGCACGAATTTAAACTAAGCTGTGAAGATATTGCCATGAAAGTCTGGCAGAAGTATTTAAGTCAAGTCAGAAGAAATTCAAATCACAAAAATAATAAAACAAAAAGGATATAAAGCAGTCCCACAAATGCCGCTACAGGCAGGGTTGTCTTTGTATCCTTATTTTTATGGAAAAATGTGGACGCCATTAAGCGATGTGATACGCACGGCAAAGGGCATATCAATCGAGAAATTTTCAAAAAACACTTGTATTATTGGCTCAATTATTATATTATAAACACATATACGAAAGGGACGTGAGGAAAATGATAGATAATAACACACAATTTTTTAAAACACAGCCAGACAAGGCAATTTCAGTAGAAGGAATTTTAGAGCAGGTATATCGTGCTTTGAAGGAAAAGGGTTACAATCCGGTGAATCAGATTGTGGGATACATTATGTCAGGAGATCCTACCTATATTACAAGCCATAACAATGCAAGAAGCCTGATTATGAAGGTAGAACGCGATGAGCTTGTTGAAGAAGTGATTAAATATTTCATCGAAGGAAAAGGCTTATAATATGAGAATCATCGGACTGGATTATGGTACGAAGACAGTAGGTGTTGCAATCAGTGATGCACTCGGCATTACAGCACAGGGATTAGAAACCATTACGCGCAAAGAAGCGAATAAGTTACGAAAGACACTTGCCCGGATAGAGGCAATCATTGAAGAATATGAAGTAGAGCAGATTGTTTTAGGATTCCCAAAGAATATGGATAATTCTGTTGGAGAGCGTGCGCAGGATTGTCAGAATTTTGCAGAAATGTTAGAA